>Ga0209367_1003704_pt1 | contig 20897 bp, 24 predicted proteins | sample WorMetLIZISLAND2_FD_187412 | JGI IMG/M metagenome (GOLD analysis project Ga0209367, IMG submission 187412) | Marine gutless worms symbiont microbial communities from Max Planck institute for Marine Microbiology, Germany - Olavius geniculatus... ...
CAGAGGTAGAACTACGGATGCTAGAGGGTGGTGAGTTCCAAACTGTGGGGGCTGCAATGCTAAAACCGCGGGAGGCAAAGGTTGTGCGGACACGTGGAACCGACAAAAGATTGGTGTCTCACGTTGTATGCGGCTGTTGCTGGTGTAGGGCATTGAACAAGTGGTGGGCTCAGTACATGGAGAGCTGTGGTGAGATGGAGATTGCCAAGAGCTTTTATGAGACGTCCAAGGACTACCTTTCACTGGCTCGCATTTACTGCTACACTGACCAAGTTGACAAGGTACAGGGTGTGCCAAAAAATGACCCAACTTGTTTTTGTCAGAACTTCGTCAAATGTCTACCAAATTTGATTATTTTTGGCACGTAGATAGCTAAGACGATAGAAATATGTAAGGTACACTCATTGTCCACCTCACTTAGTTTATGTCAATGCACTACCGTGTAAAACGCAGGTGTTTCAAATTGTTGCGTAATGCTCAGTTGTTGTCTCTGTGTAAATTTTAATGACTTAATTAAGCACACAATAAACTAAAATGTGATTTATTTAGCAGAATTATAAGTTTGTGTAGCAACTTGCTTTTAAATGATTAGAATTTATGCCCAAAGTGTATACAATGGCTTAAACGTGACACCACAGCTGACGGCAGCATTAATGATCAACTGATCAAAATGCACAGCACTCATTCATAAATAAAATGTGTTTTAAGCTCATCAATTAGTTATGTTGTTCTCTGCTATGTTTGGCATAAAATATTTAATACTACAAAATTATTACATCACATGGCACTGTTTGTCAAATTGATAATAAAAAAGTAAGCAATCTGATACTGATAATCACTGTGTAATATAACAATTTGGAGCATCTGCATTTTACACGGTAGTGCATTGACAAACTATGTGAGGTGGACAATGAGTGTACCTTACATATTTCTATCATCTTGGCTATATGTTTGCCAAAAATTATTAAATTTGGTGGAGATTTGACAAAGTTCTGACAAAAACAAGTTTGGCAATTTTTTTGGCATGCTCTTTAATTACCGCAGATTTTGTTTATGGTGAACTACCACTGCAATAGTTCACCCGGTTTGTTTGGTCAGAGCAGCACGAGCACCAGGCGGTTGCCAATCTTTGGACCAGGCCAATCAGCCAATCAACTACAGTATAGCATTAACCATCGTCATTAATTACTACTCAGCTCAAAGGCTGACATTCATTTCACCATCCCATGCACGGAGGGTAGAAGGCTGAGTTGACCTAGCTGGCTGTCTTTGTACAGAGACAGTCACCCATCTAAGCACTAACTGGGCCCACCGTAGAGTAACTTCGTTGATTCAACTTAACACATTACCACTACACCACGCCACCAACGAATGGTAATGCTAGACGAATGGTAATGCTAGACTGCTAGCACTAGTAAGATTATTGTCAGCAGTAGTAGGCGCAGCAGCAGTTTGTAATAATTTTCACGGGCTAGTTGTTGGACACTGATTGCACACAAACAAGTTTAGGTTTTAACTTTTAAACTGTTGGCCATTTTGGCTTTGCCACGTTTGGCATTTTCGATAGTGTTTGGGGTTTGATGGCTTGGAACGTTTTACTGGACAATCTCCGTGAGCCATGGCTTTACAGCAGTAGATGTTGGCATAGTTTAAAAACTTTTCACTAGATACCAGTGTACTTAGCTGAATAGAGAGGCTACATTGCAGTATATAGATTTATTGTTGACATTGACATTGTCAGTTGACGTTGCTCCGAGCTGGAGTATTCTCAGCATTGTATCTGTTTCATTACCTGATGGTCTTATGTCATTTGATTCTGTTTGCTAAAATGAAGTAAGTTTATATGTGGTGTCTGTTGGCAGGCGGCGGCGGTGTGTAATCAGACCAATGATCGTGCTGCTTGCTACCACGTGGCTCGTCAGTATGAAAACACAGGACAATATGAACAAGCGATCACATTTTTCTCCCGTGCACAGGCCTATGGCAATGCAGTCAGGCTATGCAAGGTATCAACACTTATGAATATGGCTGCAGTAATTAACTATAAACCATTAAAATCAATTTTTACGATTTTTTTATCACAGGCTGAATGGTAGTTCGAGCCATGTGTTAACGGCGACTTTTCTTTCTTATGGGAAACCCAAAAATTCGACCCCCACAGAATCATAACCCCTGATCTGATTGAGATAAAATTTGGCACGGTTGATTACGTCGGCTAGACGACCCCTCATGCAAAATTTCATGTAAATCTGCACAAGGGGGGCTTCTCGGCAAATAAGTGAAATATACCCAAAAATTTTTCCAGCTGTACATATACCTTTTTCAGAAACTCACTTACAGGTCAGACCCTTCGGCGGATTTTTGCTTGCAATGGCTCAAACGATGACGCACAAAGATGTGTTTTTTGGGAATTAAAAAAATTTGAAATTAATATTTAACGTATTTATTCAAAAAATTCCAAAAAATTACAATGGAGCCTATGGGGAAAATTATGCAATTCTTAAAACGGTCATAAATTTGATTGTGTATAAGATAGAGTCATAATTTTTGGTTCTAGGGTATGGTTTTCGGAGATGGCCAATCTAATGGTGTCATTTAATTTTACCCTGGACTCTTTCTGGTTGCCATGGCAACAAAATTTGGGACAAAATTGGCTATAACTCGGTCTGTGTAAGAGATATCTGCGAGATTTTTGCATCTACAGGGGGGTTTTCGGGAATGGGCCATCGAATGCTGCCAATCGCACTTTTCCCCGACCGACCCTCGTTGCCATGGCAACGAAATTTGGGACAAAATTGGCTATAACTCGGTCTGTGTAAGAGATATCTGCGAGATTTTTGCATTTAACAAGGGGTTTTGAAAGTGAAACCTTCATTGCTATGTTAACAAAATTTGGGACAAAATTGGCTATAACTCGGCTTGTGTAAGAGATATCTGCGAGATTTTTGTGTCTCTATGGGGGTTTTCGAGGATGGGCCAGAGTATGTTGCCAATCGAATTTTATGCCGACTGACCCTCGTTGCAATGGAAACGGAATTTGGGATAAAATGGGCTATAACTCAACATATGTACGAGACATCTTCGAGATTCTTGCATTTAACAAGGGGTTTTGAAAGTGGAGCAAATAAATAATTTTAGTAAGTCTACCATGGTTGACTTTCATTGCTCTGGCAACGAAATTTGTAGAATTTTTGTCAAAAATTGGCTAGAACTTGGTTAACTACGAGATGAGTTTAGTTTGAATCGACTTTATAGACGTTTGTGGTCGGCCATTTTATGCAACGGTCCAATAACTGCGATAATACGATTAGTTAAATTAGCATTATTGAAGTGTTTTCCGGGCCTACATTAAACGGGTGATGTGTGCAATATTAGTTTGTTTATTTATATGGCAATTTTGTGGATATAAAAAGAATTTTGTTCAGTATTGTCAGCAATGCAGGCCAGCGGTGACGTCATGCCTGACGAGTGTCGTTCGCTTTGTTCAGTCACGCCATTAGATAGTGAGTAACAGTTATAAGCGACTTGGCTACTGTAAGAAATAATCTGAAACGCAATATCTTTGTAACTGATCACCAGTAGGAAAGCAGTATTTTAGTACTAAAACAGCAAATATAAATGTACAAAACATCAGTTTACACACTTGTTAACGGCAACATTTAAGGACTTGCACATCAAAAACAGCAAAAATTACAAAAGGTGATATTATTCAGCAGCACATTGACACGCAGTCAGTGTGATGTGGGCAATATCACTTTTTGTAATTTTTGCTGTTTTTGATGTGCAAGTCCTTAAATGTTGCCATTAACAAGTGTATAAACTAATGTTTTGTACATTTATAACACTTTATTCACAACAAGTGCAGAACACAAATGACAAAGAAAAAAAAGACAGACAGGGACAGAATGAGAAATTAAACTGTTAAAATGATCACAAGCATCCAAGTACAACTGAAGCAAAGTGACTATAAACGGTGGATGCAAAAGAACAGTTAGTTTTTATACATAGTGAATCACAATAGTAGTTTTGAAGGTTACCAAGACAACCATACTTGAAATTCTGAACACAAAACAGACTGCTGAGATATCTACAGTTAGTAGCACATGATATCAGAAACTTCCACCTACGCAGATCATAGTAATGCTTAATATCTAGACAAGAAAAAATATTGCAACAATTTAACAGATTCCATATGACTCTAATTGAAAATTTTACGGAAGGTGTCATTCAGTATGTAAGCAGCAGTAAGCAGTAATTTACTTTATGATTGATAAAAGTGTAATTATTAAAGTCAGGTAAATGGTATAAACTAAATACTATGACAAGCATATGATTACCTGTGTTTTTTAGAGAATGTAAAAAAACATTTTACCCCATCTATACAAGACTGGATAAAACACTTCACTGATATTATTGTGTCTCGCTTAATGAATTATAAACAGAAATCTCACTTTTTGATTCTTATCTTTGTTTGCTTCTAATAAAAGTAATGAGAATTAGTAAATCATTTTTGTAAAGTGTACTATTGGAGATTTGTGAAACATTAATGGTGGATTGTGTACATAGGAACATGGTTTTGATGACAAGCTGTTGAACATGGCGCTGCTTGGTAAACCAGATGACATGGTAGAGGCTGCCAGGTATTACGAGTTCAAACCTGGTTATCAGGACAAAGCCGTCATGCTCTACCATAAGGTCAGTGTTTTATCCGTTTATTTTATTTAATAATTGACTTATTTTTCTTTATAAAATTTACCGAGATTTAAGTAAAGAACTGTTACACAAATTATGAAGGTATTTGGCAAAGTTTTGTGGCGGTGTTGCGTCTGGTCCATGGAGGAACTGGTTAAATGTTGTTGGCATATCAGAGTTTTTTTGTATATTTTAGATATATTAAGCAGGATCCTTTACTATCAGGAACTGTTAGTTTGCAGCAGATTTTAATGAAATGTTACAGACGTGTGAAGAATGGTCCATGGACCAACCACCCAGATTTTGCTGGATACGAGAATTTTTTGACAAATTTTTGATGACATTTTTGGAATGTCGGGTGAGGTCCATGCAACAGTTATTGTATCCCTTGTGTTGCCCAGGCGTCAGCAATGTTTTCAGCAGAGGTTCAAGGTCTCTGATCGCTTCCATTATTTATAGTTTGTTAATTTTTGGATGATCTGCATCTAATTGATCCACGTCTTGCAACCGGCAGTGTATGCTTGGTGGTGAAACGGTTAGAATGATGAACTCATGATCAAGAGGTTGTGGGTTCAACTCTTGGCTGGGTTGCTGTCAGGTGTTTGCTACTTGAATGGGTGACTATCTGCAGACAGGTGAATCATATTAGTATATAACCAATCACCAAGGTCAACTCACCCTTCCGTCTCTTCGCATTAGGTAAACCGAGTACCAGCCTGCCTGGTGTCGGGTGGCAGGCAACACCTTGTGTTACCATATGGCAGGTGTCGCTCCGTAGCTCCTTTAATCTTCCTTTTTCTCTGCTCTGTCTGATGCAGGCGGGTTACTTCTCGAAGGCATTGGAGCTGGCATTCAGCAGTAAGCAGTACGCTGCTCTGCACGTTGTCTCCGAGTCGTTAGATGAGAGAACTGATCCTCTGCTGCTGCAGCGGTGTGCCGACTTCTTCATTGAAAACTCTCAGTTTGATCGAGCCGTCGACCTTCTGGCTGCCGCTCGTCGGGTGAGTCAGCGTCATGCAGTAGCGGATTCAAGGGGGGGGCCGCCTCCCCCCATTGACTGGGTGCATTTTTAAAATGGTAAACATTTTGCACAAAAATGCACCATTTGCACTAAATTTTTCAAATGTTTTGGGCGATTTATATGTAACAGATTTCCAATGATTTTGTGGTGTTAGTCATTTTCTGAGCCGATGCGTGCACTACCCAGTATGAATTAATTGTCGTAAACAGCCAAACTGCGACTTTTTGCATTTTACAAGGTACTGGTAGTGTAGAGCCAGATATAAGATGAGGTGGGTTAAACTACGGTCATTTAGGTCAAGTTTCTTCGTGATGTTGCATGCCAAAAATTATTATAGTAGGCCAGTGGTTCATGGAGTTATTCAAAAAATAAAAGTGGCACATTTATTATTGAGACTGGGTGTAGTTAGTGATTGATGCGTTGATCGATCAGTTGGCTCGGGTGTGTTGCACAGTACTGGGACGCTCTGAAGCTGTGCATGGAGCAGCATATTCCGATGACCGAGGAACTCGTCGAAAAACTGACGCCGTCCAAGGAGATGGAAGACCGGGACATGGAGGAGAGGAACAAGATATTGGAAGGAGTCGGAGAGGTCTGCATGGCACAGCGACAGTACCACCTTGCTACCAAGAAGTTCACTCAGTGTGGCAACAGAGTCAAGGTCTCTAGCCATAGCTATATGTTCAGTTTAGTACGACTAATACTTGGGAAATGTTTGGGAGGTTTATCTTCGACTAAGTTGTCGATGTTGCGGCTCAAAAGAGTGAATACACTGGGCTAAATACTTTTGACGTAATCACAAAATTTATATGAATTGAAGACAATCTGCATTACAGACGGACAGATAACATGCCGTGCAAACAGTATGCAGTGCTAATAAGTTAATAGGTATCTTTTAGAATATTAATGATCAGTTACTCGGCAGAGCAATCTACATAAGTTTACAGCTGTCGAACACTTTATTCTCCCTTTCTGAGAGTACCAATGTTAACAACATATGACTTTCTCTCACTTCTAGATGTTCGCAGCATTGCAGCTTAGTGCTGTTGCTGTTGTTGTTGCTGCTAAATTAGCAGTCTGCTGTGAAACATGGTGCACTACAGGCAAAGTAAGCACTGCTGAAGTCTGAAAATCAAACAGGCAGACAGACAGAGTGTAGATTGGTGGCGTAACATAGTGATTAGAACGTCGGTCTTGGTCGGCGAACTTTCCCTATTCTGCACTAGACTGATGGATGGCCGTTTGACCACTGTGGGTAAAGTGTCCACAACTTAGCCTGCTATCCCTCCGGGGTTTTTTAATGAGTAGTAACCCATTTGTATGGGTTACGGAAGATAGGGACCGTGGTACAGCTGACTGGGGCTGCCTGGCCTGGCCGCTGCGCCAGCCTGTTTCTGCAGGCTGCACGCGGTGGCTGTGCGGCCGGCGGCTCTGGTCAGTGACGAAAGCGCATTAGAGGCGTGTTTGTGACAATGCGCTATACAAATTGACGACCTTTACGTTTTTAGTGATCTTATAATTTGTATCATGCTTTGCTATGTTTACAAGGCAAAGAAAGCACTGCGTTTCTGAAGATAAGATCAGGCAGACAGACTGTAGTGATCTTATACGCAGTGCCGTGCTGTGCGCTGTTTGCACGGCATTGAAAGCACTGTTGAAGTCTGGAGACATGGAGATCAGGCAGACAGATAGTGGGGTTGTCCATAAATGACGTCGCACAATTTTAGGGAAAAATAACCCTTTCCCCTTTTCGTCACGTTTCGTCATGCTGCTCTGGATCTTCCCCAAATATGACGTCACAGATCTTTAACCCCACCTTCTTGCAATCTGTAATGTAGCCTACAGATCTATATGAGTTTCAAACACAATGCAAATTTTTTGTATGATTCGACACATTTGCAACAGTAAACATTGTGTATCAAAGTTATGATATAGAAATGATTTTCTGAATACTAGCCCCATGATCCATGACTCCCTGACCAGGCCTTGCCGGAGTTGTGACGTGCATGACGTCACGCGACCTTTCACTGCCCTCCCCTTCATGTCACGCATCGTCACAATATCGTGAACCTTTCTCCCCCCCTTGGCGCATGACGTCATTTATGGACGACCCCTAGACAGACATAGATACTGACCGACACAGACAGCCAGACAGACTGTAGTGATCTTGTACTCAGTGTCGTGCTGTGCGTCGTTTGCAAGGCAATGAAAGCACTGTTGAAGTCCGGAGACACAGAGAAGATCGTGTTCTTTGCCAACGTGTCTCGCCAGCGTGAGATCTATGTGATGGCTGGTCACTACTTACAGTCGCTGGACTGGCAGACCGATCCAGACATCATGAAGAATATCATCGGCTTCTACACCAAGGGCCGTGCACCTGACGCACTGGCTGGGTTCTACGACGCATGTGCACAGGTCTGTGCCATTGGCTTCTGTGCCATTATGGGACAAATTATGGGAACCTGGGACAAAATGTTTCGTTATAAAAGTAGGATGGACAGTTTTGCCAATCAAGGAAGGAAATTGGTGTACTTTAGGGGGGGCGAAAGAATGAGGAGAACTTGTTCCAAAGCTCAGCAGATAGATGCCCCTAGGAGTGGTTGCAGAATTTTAATATCACCCCCGAACTTTTGCAAAATTTTTCTCCCACTTTTGCTTTTTACTGTTTTTCAGCTACACTGTCCCAAAATTGATGGCAGCCAGACCATCTTACAGCAATTCCAGATTCTCCAGCTGGATTTAGGGGGAAGGACTTGAGAACAGAGTGGAGGAAAGAAAAGATAAGGAGAGATGAGGAAAAGGGGAAGAAGAAAAGAAGTAATTGCACTTTTTGATGTGTTCAGTACACTACAGGTTGGGTGGGTTGATTGATTTTTGGTAGGTGGAGATTGGTGAGTTTCAGAACTACAAGAACACACCGGGTTGACTGATTTATTTATTTACTGATTGGATGATTCATCAGGGCCGGCCTTAGGCATGTTCGAGGGGTTCGGCCGAACCGGGCCGCCAATTTTAGGGGGGGTCGCCATTTTGACTTTAAATAATTATTCATTATCTTGTCAATTTTGAAAGAAGAAGTTCAGCAACAAGATGCATTTTGCGAACTTAAATTATACAACGTAGCAAAATGTGACTGCAGACGGGACTTACAGCCTTTTCTCAGACCATCTATCTGGTTATATGGGGGCTGCTTCGTGGCAGTGCGTAGCTAGCAATGATGTTAGTCCTTGACCTTGGCCTCGGCCTTAAAGATTTGGCCTTGGCCAAAAAATCAAGGCCACTGCCGAAGTCTTGTGCAACTACAAAATTCATCATTGTGATAGATTACATTTGTTATGTTAGAATGTTGGAATGATGTGACTTAGAGCCATAGCCTGTGTCCACTATCGCTTTTGTCATATAATAATAATAATCAAGATCTACGTATCTCGCTTATTTACAGTGGACACCAGAACTGTATGACTTTCTGTAACGGACTTTCGAACTGGTGGAACTTTTTTAATTAGCTTATGTTGCAGTACTGTAAAAACAGGCTTTTTTGCTTCATTTTTTACATGGAATTTGTAGCTGACAAAATGTTTTTTGACTTTTAGTGACTGGTTAATTATAATAACTTTCGAACTACTAGCACTGTTTTGACTGTCAGTAACTGGATAGTTCTACTCATTTCTGCATATTATGTTGTCAATGATGAGCTAGTGATGCAGCTGATAGACCACTCAAAAAGCAGGATTTCATTACTTTATCTTTTATCATAAGCCTTTGCATTATGGAATGGCTCTGGCCTTGGCCTTGAGTGGTCTGGCCTTGTTAACATCACTGGTAGCTAGCTAGCTAGTATGGAGCAAGTGGATTAGTTGCTTCCCCCTGAATGCCAAGGGCCACTTAAGTAATTCACGCAGATCTGACAAGATTTTTAAGGGAAAGCAATAGAGGGGTTTAGTTGTACCCCCGCTGGACAAAAAGTGGAGTACAATTTTTTTTTGCATGCTTTGCTCGCAGGTTATTTATACTTTTAAACTTATGGTGCCGCCTTTGTTTGTCTTCATTGTTTAGTCTGCACTGAATTTGGTCAGTTGATTCTTTAAAAAATAAATAATTAAAATCGTTGCCATTAGATCTCGTGTTTTAAGGTTGTGATGTCTTTACTCCTAACCCCGCCAAGGGAGCTCACAGCGCTCCCTAAACCCTCTAGCTGGAACTTAGGAATTTTACTTCTAAAAAAAGAGCAGAGAGGGAAAAAAGAAAACAGGGGAAAAGAAGGGAGGGACAGAGGAAGAGAAAACAGAAAAGAAAGAAGGGGAAAAAAGAAAAAAGTGGAGGGGAAAGAAAAAAAGGAAAATGGAGAGAATATATGAGCCTCTGGATTTGCTGTCCCTGGAAAAAATTCCTAGCGCCGTTACTGCTTCACAGCGGGGAAGAGGAAAGAAAGGGGAGGGGGGAAGTTGGAGGGAAAAAGTAGAGAGGAGCAGAAAAGTAAAAGAAGGGGAAAAAAGATTGACTCATGCAGAGTTTGAACCGGGCTGCCGATTAGCTAAGGCCAGCCCTGTGATTCATTGAGTCATTTATTCATCGATCATGTTGTATTGATGTGTAGCTGGAGATTGATGAGTTTCAGAACTACGACAAGGCGCTAGGAGCACTGGGTGAGGCGTACAAGACACTGAGTCATGCCAAGCTGCCCGACTCACAGGAGATGAAGCTGAACGACATCAAGAACCGCATGATGCTCGTCAAGAAATTCACCGACGCCAAAGCGTCAGTAACGCATCCACTGACTTCTTGTAACATATCCCTCAAGTTACCAAGGACACTCGTTTGATTCCAAGTAACCGGTTTGAAGTGGAAAAAAATAAGTGCCGATGTGGGAACTGAGGGAATATGGTTGCAAATTATGTTCAGTATGTTACTATGTAGCTATCTCATTGGGGGTGTGCTTTCTAGGTAGCTAGGAAGTGGTGTTATGTCGCACACTCAAAAGCCTGCAAATAACAAACGTCCGAGATAGAGCAGTCATTAATGTGTTGGTCTACGAGCAACAAAGTTGTTTTACACCATTCTCACTTACCATGTGGATGGGTGGCTGTGGACAGTCAAACAATTTTGGTATAAACCAATTACTTGGGTAAACTCAGCCTTTCATACCCCCGAGGTAGGTAAGTTGAATACTAGCTTCCCTGCCTGGGGTTAGGTCGGGTGCATTCACCTATGTCTAGTGCCAGGTAACACGTTGTGATTGCTTATGGCAGGTGACGCTCTGTAGCTCTTGGATTGGTTTTCATGAGGAGCTATAGATGCTTTCAACTTTTTAGTCTGGACAGGAGCCTTGGCTCTTATGTGAAGGAGAGCTTGTTTTGCCATGTGTTATGCAGTGTGTACGAGCGAGATAGTGAGGAGGCTATGAAGTTATGTCGAGCTTTGCTGACGGACCCCGACTGTAACCGAGCCGTGCGCTACGGTGACGTCTACGCCATGATGACTGAACACTACGCTCGACTACAGCAGTGGAAGGCCGTGAGTATTTGTAGTAGTAGTAGTTGTTGTTGTTGTTGTCAGTTGTTGTTTGTTGTTGTGGTGCTAGCAGCAGCAGCAGCAGAAATAGTACTATTAGTAGTGGCGTTGCTATGGTGAAATACGACAACGGAAGGCAATGAGTTGCCGCAAACAATAGCGAATGATAAATGGATTTTTAGTTGGTGAGGGGAGTTGGTTTTTCTGAACATGTTTTTGCAATTTCATCTGATGTAATCTCCAACGACGACGTTATGTTTTTGGATTCGTTCATTAGTATCGAGAACAACTGAAAAACTTATGAATGGATTTTGATGATTCTTTCTGATAGGCTGCACAACCGGTGACGTCATCAGTGCGGTTCATCAGCATCATGAATATTTATGGCCTAGCCTTATCTAATGAATGACGTCACTGGCTAGGCCATTAGTATTCATGATGTTTATGGGCTAGACTGATGACGTTATCAGTTGTGCGTGTGCCTTGAAGCTTTTTACATAGCGTAACGTAAGGTCATATTTTCGTCGCAATCACGCATTAATTTCATATATTTGCAAAGCTTAAATCTACATATTATACATGCAAGGTGAAATGTCTAATTAAGAGCTATTTAAATTGTGCAAGTGAGTTTAACCGTGGCCATGGACCTTTAAGTAATAGGTTAACTACCACGTTCCTGTATCCCTGTGGCACAGTTTTCAGTTTATTACTGATATTATTATTGTTGCTAATGCTTTTATGTTGAACTGGTGGCAGGCGTATAACTGTATTGAGGAGCTTCGTAGCAGTGCGCCCAAGGTAAACGTAGCCAGATTCATTGATCAGCGTGCCCTTGAAGCCATACATCGTGCCCTTGACATTCCTTTCAAGGACGCACCTGCTGTCGCCCCTAGCAATGGTTACCGTGGATACGCCGTCAACGGTGACGACGAGGAGGACGGCGAGATAGTGGACGAAGACATTGCCGCTGACTGAGCACCTGACTCGTGTATTCTGCAGAATTATATTTTAAAACTAGAGCTGCGCAAAGTAGCAGTTATTTACTCAAAATTTTAATTGTTAAACATTTTATGACGTTTAGCACAGTTGCCAATGTTACACTGTATAAAGTGATTCGATCTTTGTGTGTACTGTACGCTGTTGAAATCTGCTGGTTACAGTTCTAACAATATTCGCATTAGTGCCGACATGACATGCAGCTGTCCATCCAATTGACGAGCGGTGCAGGCGTTGACAGTAAACTAGGTCACCGCTCAAGCCGAGATTTTACGCGAGATATACCCCTTCACATTCTTGAGGTTTTTGACGACCGGCGGGCGACCTTGACCTTTGATTTTTTACTCCTCGTGCGCTACGTTTCTAATGTACCAAAGAGGAGTATATGAAATCAGTGTAATATTGATGACCGACCGACGACCGACCGACGACCGACCTCTGTTCCTTTAAGAGCCTTCCTGGAAGAACTTTATACTGCCATATCTCCGTAACTGTGCTAGATAGATGCATGGTCACTGTGGACCACCCATAGGAAGTCGACCCCTGGGAGTCGAATGGTTACGTGACTTATGACGTCACGTAACCCCAAAAAGTCAAGGTCGTGACCCCATTATCTTTGAGGCGCCATATCACCATGACGGTGCCAGATAGAAGCATGGTCTCAATGGACCACCCATAGGAAGTCGACTGCCGGGAGTCGAATGGTCACGTGACCGATGACATCACGTGACCCCAAAAGGTTAAGGTCGTGACCCCATTATCTTTGAGGTGCCATATCTCCATAACGGACACATGCGTTGAGGTATAACAAGACAAATATCCACTAGCGTCATCGACCATTATTGGAAATTGTTTCCTCTCAGTTCCTAAATCAGGCAATATTTTATGAACTTTGGGAAGTCAATTTCCAATAACAACCTCGACGCCAGTCATTATTAGTATAATATTAAACGGGTCTCATTTAGACGCCGGGTCTCTAATACAAGCTGAAAGAAACTGAAAAGCTCTTAGAAGAATACAAAAGAAAATGATGCGCGCGAGGAGTACATTAAATTGTTTACAATCTAGTAATATTTCTTGTTTTGTCGTGAAAACTGACGCAGTGGTTGTTGCTGTCCTAGTAAACGTTGTTTCGTTCTTTTTACTTTTTTTGTTTTTGACTTATTATGAGCCCATACGAGGCGCACACCAAGACATATGGATGGACGGGTAAGATGCATACAATTATAGGAGGGCCACTTAATAAATAGGTTTAATTTAAAAAAGGTTTTTTGAAAGTAATTATAAGAATGCTGAATGCTGATCTCAAGTAAAATCTTTTTTGTATAGGATCATTCTGCATCTATTATTTGTGTAGTGAAATATGCTGAGTGTTTCATATGTGCATCATCATCATCATCATATATTTGCTTAATGACAATATTGCTACGCTATTAGTGCTCATCTACGTGTGGTGTTAATGGTAATTTTAACAGAATTGCAGTCTGGTGTGTTAAATATGTTTTTGTTCGAGATTGTTATAAATGAGTTGCGCAGTCTAGTCCTCGATTAAAAACAGCATATGGGTCGTATAGCGACGAAACAAAATTACCTGATCTTTAAAAATTGGCACTCCTTTTCGACTTCGTTCACGCTGAGTGTAAACGTGTAATATTTTTTCCTGCTTTTTGCAATATGATTTTGCACGCATATTGTAGTGTGCAAATAATACATGTCGTTATAATATTCGATGCGCGTGTACTTCATATTTATTCAGACATTCTGTAGTTAGCCAGCAGTTAATTGGTTAGCTAGATGTCCCTTAGGCCTACTTTCACTGCTTTGGACAGCCACCCCAACCTTCCTCCGGCCGAAATCAACTTACATTGCACGCTGTAGTAGGCTAAGCGAATTTGGCAATTCGCGCAACGGCTCGCGTATATTATGTGCTGTGTTGTAGTCACTTAAAATGCATAAAAATCTTATTTTTCGTCTAGCGCTGAAGTACGATTGCATAATTATAAACGTTTGAGACGAGAACGGACAAGTTAATATGTACAATTGTACATTGTACACCCATCTTCAGTTCGCCAGGATCACACAACTGAGCAAAACAAAATAGCACTGTTCGCATATCAGTTATTAAGACAAAATAAGTAGCGACTGAGGTTAGAAGTCTGGGCCTATTATCCCCCTAATTAATTAGAGCTCTCAAATTAGGCCTAATGCGTAAACGTTTTAAAGAATTAACGCGCTTAAAATAAATTAACGCACATACGTAAATTTACTTAATTCTGTGAAGCAAGAACTCTATTATTTTATTAAACTACGTCTAGGCCTATTCGACTATCGATTAATATTCAAATCATTAGAAAGTGTTTTGTTGCCGTTTTATCACTACTGTCACGGTCCTGCGACACAGCCGCGAGTAATCTCCTATGTCGTCATTTCAGCTATTTGGCCTATTTGCGTCGTAGACAGCTGTAAACCGATAACTGTGAAATAGGAGAGATTTGTTTCAATATTCTCAGTAGAAATGAATCATACATTATTAAACCAATTTTCATGTCTTCCTAGGTCTGATATGATTGATGATGGCGGTGGTTAGCGCACTGTGACGTCACAAGTTTCAGAAATCGGCTATCGTTTACGTGTTAAGATGATATAAGTTAGGCCTAGTTCGAATTACGGTTTGTGTAATCTTACTCCTGAGTTTTTTTCATAATACATCTAGGGACTGGAAAAGCGATGTCTTGATAATTTTTATGGTCACGGAGCGGTCTGTCTGACGTTTGAGTGGTAGGCCTTATTATAGTAGCGTGTTCTATTAGGCCCAGGCCCGTCGAAAGCCACAGTGGGGACCGGAGAAACATTCTTGCGGGGCCTCCGAACATTTTCACGGGGCTCCTCTGGGGAAAAAAATTTGAATTTTTTTTGTCAAAATGGTACATTCTGGCGTACTTTATATTTCTAGCCGACGGCGGGTCCCCCCAAGCGTCGCGGGGCCTGAGTACCTTACCGCTCTACCCCACCCTCTCGACGGGCCTGATTAGGCCTATGGAATCACTGACTGCTATAGTGTAATGTATTGCCTACAAGGCCTTGTTATTGAACAACAAACGCAGATCTTTGTAACATAGGATGAACTTGACAAACAGTGGCGTCATTTCAGTAAATCGTTAGGGGGGGTCTCGGTGATCCTTGTGGGTCTCAGTCTACGTTTTGAGCGCTCTTGAGGTCTTCTGTAATTGGGCGCTATACAAATTCACGTATTCATTCATTCATACGTAACGTAGGCCTGTTGTTTTTGCAGCAGTAACACTGTTACAAGGGTACGATTTACAGGGAAAAAACTAAAATCGTAAATCCTTGGGGGTGGTCCGTCGACCCCTTTAGCTTCCTCTAAATGACGTTCTTATTGGCGAAATTTTTCACTGTGATTGGGATTTGGGATTACTCCCGCCGTCCTAGCAAACGAACTCTGTCTTTGCTTTGCGCTAACCTTCTCAATCTCATTGGCTTTCCAAAGTTATTTGTTGATTAATTTTCGGCTTGATTTTGATTATTTTCGCGCATTGGACGAAGCTGCCAGTCTCTAGGTTCGTCGTTAACATTTTGTCGTAGGCCTACTGTGTATTTTTAGCTGAACTATTTTGCTCACAGTACGTGCAGCATCCCGCAGCACAAAACCTCTCTAAGTTGCAAGCGAGATATTCCAGCACTGCGAGAGTAGGCCTACTTTGGTTCTGTTTGAGTTCGTGGCCGTCTGTATAGTTAGAAGAAGCGAGGATTCGAGACACGCGCCGTGATATCAAGAGATAGAGCTATAAGTGAACGCTGGCGACGTTACCGGTATGCGATGGCAGCAGAAGTTGCTGTACAGCTTGGGACACATCCATAACGACCTGTGCGCGTCCATATGGTTCACGCTGCTGATCGTCTTCTTGCAGTACATTATCCACTTCCGGGACGCTCTGGCCGGCTATCTGCTGCTCTGGGGCCAGATCGTCGACGGCATAGCTACTCCGATTGTCGGCTATCTCTGCGACATCACCGACGGCTTTTGTCGACTCGGCAAACGCAAAAGCTGGCATTTGCTAGGTAATTGTCTTTTTCACCATAGGTCTATGCTTATTTTGTCGTGTATGTCAAGCTTATAAGCTTGTCCGACGGTTTGTTTAGTTTTTAACTGACCGTACTTAAGTGACGGTCGAGCTATTTGCATTATTGTCGACCGTCATCTGTCCGTCCGTCCATCCGTCCGTCTGTAATGGATGTACCCGGTACCCTGGCTAACGGGTAAATTTTAGGGGAAAATTTTTTAAGGAATAATAGCTAAGTGTCTTAAACCTAGGCATGAAAACTTTCAGCGATCTACTGCAAGGGTAACGTTTTCAAAATTAGGGTTCAATGGAGGGGTAGAAAAAATGTGCGTTTTTCAACGAAAAATTGGTCATATCTCGGGAACGGTGAGAGATATAGGGCCGACGTTATAATCACAAATAAATAGCTACATACGCCTTTTTAGATTACATGAAAATTACTGACCTTGAATGATTTTGAAAGTCTCTGACAACCAGTACGGTCGGCTATTCTAGCGACAGCTGGGCTTTTTGTTTCCGTGCGCGGTATGTTTAAGCTATCAACGTATTATTTATCGACGGAAAAAATGAAACGAAATTGGAAGCGCTTGGAGTGCACAAACCTTTGCCGAGATGTTGGCATTATAGTACCGCCACCGTCCGGCAAACAGTAGGCCTATAGTAAAGTTCTGCGATTTCACTGACAATGCAACGTGGAAAATCGCAAAGCACAATATAAAAAATTATCGGATTCCGACTCTCTTTGTCCCCCGACGAACTCGTTCTTACATTTCAAGCTAGGTCGCCTAACTCACAGCCTGAGACACTCGGCAACTGGACGGTCGGCCGCATATCAGGTCAACACTTAACGCCGACATTTTTGCTTTTTGGGTCAACCGCTGAGCTGTAAGCCTAAGGTCGGCTCTTTGTCCTGATTGTCGTTTGTCGTTCGTCCGTCCATCTGTCCGTCTGTCTGTCTGTTACGGATGTATTGTGGCTAAAGATAGGGCCTGGGTTGCTATTGGTCATTAATAAGAAGTGGCATACGTTTTTTCAGGTGACATAAAAATTATCGACCTTGGATGACCTCAAAGGTCAGTGACAACCAGTACGGTCAGCCCCACCCTAGCGACAGTTGGGCTATTTGTTTGTATCAACACGACACGTGTGCAGTATTGTGGCTGTAGGTTTCATAATGGTATCGTGCAGTTTTCCGTTCATTTTCATCCGGTGCTTCGGCTGCCCGGCGGCCGGAACGTGGTCCGAGTTCGGCTATTATCTGCCGCCCATTGCCGTGTTTCAAGTCGGCTGGGCTTGCGCGCAAATATCTCACCTCGCACTGATAGGTCACCTGACCAGCATCCAGTCTGAGAAAACCGAGTTGGTCGGATACAGGTATGTTATCGCCGATGTCAGTGCGCTCAGCTTCATGCACCATCTATATTGCCGGTCGTTGCTTGCTTTCGATCGAATTTCGCCGCAAATTGCTGTCTTTAGTGTCTACTCGAACTGTCGCGTTACTCAGCTTCAGCATATTAACTTTGTGACCGAGTTGCGTTTCCTCTGTCTCAGTTTTTATGCGCGAAAGCAGCTACTGCTTTCAGCGCGTCTTAGCCATCGCAATTCTGTCCATCTGTCTGTCTGTCTGTTTGTCCGTCCGTTTGTCCGTCACACCGGTGGATCAGTCAAAAACGGTGCAAGCTAGAATCACCAAATCTTCACCGTCGGCTGCCTGGAAGACTCTAGTTTCAGGAACCGTAAAACTTTTCCATAAATTCAAAGGGAGTCACCCCGAACGAGTGCGCTAAATGAGAGCGGGGTGGGAAAAATTTGCGATTTTTTTAGCCAATAAGTCAATGTATCTCAATAAGGGTGAGAGATAGGGTTTAAGTTACTATTAATCACTAATAGGAAGTCGTACACTGGTTCTTGATTGCCACCGAATTCAATGACTTTGGATGACCTTGAACGCTAAAATCGGGGTTTTATAGATAATTGTGGCGATTTCGGGCTGTGAGACACATTTCAAGAAACCAATTGAGATAGACATGGAAAAGCTGCGTAAGCCTATGAAATTTTTAGCATTGAACGTAGGTTTCAACGGTCCAAGTTTCGATTTTCTAGGTTCAAGAAAACCTGCGCAGTGCGCACGAGGGCACCAAAGAGCGGTCCCCCCGTAAAAGTCGTTATTTTACCGTTGTTGGCCAGTCTTTCGTGAAAACGGTTGCGAATAGGCATGGGCATGCTGCCTATCACAACAAGCACTAGTGACGAGCTTTTCAGTCATATCAAAATTGATGACTTTGAAAGACCCTGAACTTCCAAAATAAGGGGTTTTATTCATTTTTGCGATCTTCGGCTGTAGCGCACACTCTAAGAATGAACTGCGACGAAATGGCTGGAGATAAACTGACAGTTTGCGAACAGGAACTGTTATAGGCTTTCGCGAGTCTCGTGAGCATTAGCTCAAATTTCTTGTTTTCTGTTAGCGTCATCGTCATAATTGTCGTCTGTGATGGACTTTAGGCCTTGGCATTTTACTCTTCATGCAGCTGATATGATGACTGAATTCTGAAAATCAGTCACTTTCTATTACAGGGTTTTGGCGTATAGAGCCTAATGGAATGTATTAGTACTTCGGAATCGCTTGCGTTAGAGCGATTCCGCTTATAGCTGTACATTTCTCCGTAGCGTGGTCTGTCTGTCGTCTGTCGTCTGTCACACTTGTGCACCACGCTTAAACCGTTTGATGTATGTGGATGCCAATTGGAAGGTACACTGTGGGGCGTAGAGACACGATGTGTTAGACGGAATTTCCTGACCCTAGGGGAAGCAGAGATAACGGCGTCAAACCCCGCAGGCAAAACATGCCATTACAGATTGCTGCTGCCGCGTAGTGAATCAAAATGAAGCAATTTCGCTTATTTTCTTGAATAGACTTATAATGTGTGTTAAAACGTAACTAATTAAGTTATGATAAATTCCTTGAAATACAATCTTTATGATTGCTTTTGTTGACGTCTCGGCAACAGCTGCTACCTTCGTCAAAACGACATCTGCTATTATCCTGGCAATAAACGGATTCCGCTTATTGCCAAATGACGTTGGTGCTTGTTATCATCGGCGTCGTCGTCGTCATCGTCATTATCATTACTCATTACTCAGGCCTATAAAACTTGGGACAAGTTTTAATCTGTTAACTTTTCGTCTGTTATTTAATATCATGAAGTTAGCCTTCTCTGCTGTAATCACTGCGAAAACACTGCGGGCCATGACACAGCAAGCAATTGTTTCTGTGAAGTTGTTATTAAATGTGTAAACAGAAACGCCGCGGCGCTGTTGTCCAATATCATCGTCTACGGTTCTGGAAGCGCCTTATTTGGCACTGGACCCAGAACACTCAACACCGCACGCGATGAGTGGAAATTCATGGCAAGTACAACAATAATTACATTATTAATGAAACTGTGGTTGATATTTATTTATTTTATGTTCACATGTCAAAAAACAAGACCCATACTGTTCATCAAAGTCGCATGCAAGAGCTCGGAAATGGTTAACTAAAGAGCGACAAACACGAGTAAGTTATTATCTCTCAAAAAGTCACACGTGTCACATCACATCTGTATTACAGCATGTGCTCAAAATGTTCTCCTCCAGCACGAATGCCAGTGGTGGACGTTGACGCCACTCGCCAACAGCACGTTCAATAATTGCGTGATTTGCATTGGCACACTCACTGTTGATGCATCATTTCAGTTCGTTGGCGTACGATCTTAAAATAAAGACGAAGTGACATAGTTAAAATGATATCGTGGTTTCGGTAATTTTGTCTGCCGACGCATGCGCTACGCAGTATGATTTTATTGTTCTTAAATGGCCAAACTGCGACTTCTGCATTTCACAAGGTAGTGTAGCGACAGTATTAAGACGAGGTAGCCGGAACTACAGTAATTTTACGTAAAGTGTTTTCTCGATGTTGCGTGCCAAAAATATCAAAATCGGCCAATGTTTCATAAAACTATTTAAACAAGAAATTTGAGCTACTGCTCACGAGAAGCGCAAAAGCCTATAGCAGTTCTGGTTCAGTAGTTTAGCTGAAAAGTGGGGTGTTCACGCTAAGTTAATATACAAATACCAAATTTTCTATCTGGATCACATAACGATAGTAGCATGGCGCCACCTTGTCACAGGCTGCGCGGTAGCGCCAGCCCTGTTGTAAGGGTGACCAGGCATTTCAATGGGAAACTCCAAAATTTGATTTCTCGTATTTCCCAAACCCCTTAATTTTTCCGCACCAAAATTCGCACAGATGATTACGTCCAGCATATCTCCTGATGTGCAGAATTTGGTGAAAATCCGTTTACGGGGGGGCTTCCCCACGAATAGGTGAAATATAACGCTTGCGTGACTTTTTGTGCCTTTCCTTCCCTTTTTCTTGCCGTCCTCTACAGGAAAAACGACTGAACTGATTTTGACGCACGATAGCTCATATGACGCGGTTTCGCGCAAGGAAGTGCCTTTTGGGGGTTACGAAATTTAAATTCAACATTTCACCTATTTTTTCACAAAAATATGAAAAATTACAATGGCGCCTATGTGGAAAATTAGACAAC
>Ga0209367_1003705_pt1 | contig 20894 bp, 4 predicted proteins | sample WorMetLIZISLAND2_FD_187412 | JGI IMG/M metagenome (GOLD analysis project Ga0209367, IMG submission 187412) | Marine gutless worms symbiont microbial communities from Max Planck institute for Marine Microbiology, Germany - Olavius geniculatus... ...
TTTATTTACAGTAGTGATGGAACGAAAACTACAGTTTAGTTACTCGAATTCATTCGATTGTCAAATAACCGCAGTTTAACGGAATATTTCAACTTTTGCTTTACAAAATTTAGTAAATTAACATAAATTTACGTATGTGTGTTAATTTTTTTAATGTGCGTTAATATTTTTAATGCGCATTAACGCGTTAATTAACGCATCAATTGTGACAGCTCTAACTGTAACATAATACAACGTGTACGTTTAATATGTTAAAACAGCTGTCTGTTAATATGAAATATCCGTAAATGGAAGAAAATTATTCAGAAGCACATAGTATACCTGCAGACATACAGGTGACCAATGTCTTGTTTTGAGGTCCATGAGATTCATGCCTGATCCATCGCTTTCATCTATTGGTGCATACGCTCCAAGCATTAAGCTAGCACCAAAGCTGCTCACAAGGCTTATATGCTACAAAACAAAATATGCAGTAACATGAATCAAATTGAACAATAAAATAAACATTTCTTTTGTAATCCACATGACATCGATACTACACATATAATTCTCTCATGACCCGTAACATTAAGGTATTTCAACTCACAAACTTAAAGGTTCATTATAAACTAAAAACAAAAGATCTTAAACACGCAGAAATTTTGGCAAAACTGGCACTTTATGAGCAGAATCCATGCAGAATAAGCAAAAATGGCAAAATTCCAGCAAAATTCAAAAGTCACTCCTCAAAATTTTAGCTTTACCTGCTCATCTTTCTACCTACATACTTAATCGCATTAATCCACATTCTGATGCACCATGTTTTGTTTCTTTAAACAACAAACAACTTGTATCAGTGTATGTACTGAATTCAAAACAAACAGAAGTTTTTAAAATGTGCAGAAATTGTACCATATGTTGGGTGGCTGCATGGTCCCTAGTTAAATGCTGAAAACAGTGAAAAAAGTTGCGCAAATTGGCAAAAGTGGCATACAAAAACAGCAAATCAGTGTGCAAAATTTTTGAGAGATATAATCACAAACAAAAACAAGTAACACGAGACGCGCGAAAGCCCATAGCAGTTCCTGTTCGCAGGTAATCTTAGTCTATCTCCATCCATTTCGTCGTAATTCACTATTTTGCAGCCAAAAATCGTCAAAAAATCACGTTAAATCAATATTTATAGGGTTCAAGGTCATTCAAGGTTATCGATGTTGATAAATCCAAAAAGCCTGTTACCAGTGCTTGTTACGATAAGCAGCATATCTGTGCCTATCTGCAACCGTGTTCACGCTACACGAGATAATTGCGGTAAAATAACCACTTTTTAGGGGGTAGCTGTCTTTGACGCCCACCTGCGCCGGACTCCTTGAACCTAGGGGGTCGGGACTTGGACTGCTAAAATCTGCGTTGAATGCTGAAAATTTCATATGCAGGTTGTCTTGGTCTATCTCCAGCCATTTCATCGCAATTCAGTGTTGAAATGTGTGCTGCATCCAAAAATTGCGAAAAATTCACTAAAAACCTCTTTTTGAGGGGTTCAAGGTCGTTCACGTCATCGATGCTGATAAATCCAAAAAGCCTGTCACCAGTGCTTGTTATGATAAGCAGCAAGTATGTACCTATCTGCAACCGTTTTCACATTATTCGAGCCAATAACGGCAAAATGACGTCTTTTTTAGGGGGTACCCCTCTTCGACGCCCTCATTCGAGGGGAACCCCTGCACCCAGTGGCACGAAATTTTGTCACGATAAACTAGAGACCTTGGGGCAGCCCACAGTGCAGATTTTGCGATCCTAGCTTGCACCGTTTTGATACAGCTCACGAGTGTGACAGACGGACAGACGGACTGACAGACGCCCAGACGATGGCAAAGACGCGCGAAGCATTCTGCTTTCGCGCGTAAAAACATCCAAAGAAAATAATACAAAGAATATGCACATATCAGATTAAAATGTAAAATAAATGACAACCAAAAAACAAAATCATTAACTTATGACATTATAAATAAAATGACTAAATTATGTAGACTAATTATTTATAAAACAAAGTCAAACCTCAGTGTCCAAATATGCCTGAGGCTTGGTCTGATAAATTTTGGCAATCTGGTTTCCAGTTACCCGATGGAATGCTCGACAGCCAGTAATTTCACACAGTTTCTATGCATGAAAAACAAAACATGTAGCACAAACTGTGCAAATTAAAACAAACTAAAGTGCATTGCAATGTTTTACCACTACTGCTTCTTATTTCTGTTTAGACAACAATTTTACCCGTAGTTGTTTCAGGATTTGCCAAGATCCGCAAAAAGTAAACTACTGAAAATTAGTGACTAGGTGAAGTGATGTATGCTGATAAAATAGTAAAATTGTTTTTATAAAAAATTTACAGGACTGTTTTCAAAAATTAATAATAAATATCCAACAAATTTTAACTAATCTTCTTAATTTATTAATGGCAAATAATATAAAAATTAATCACTTGCAAAAGTAACTAATCAAAAAAAATCAGGTGTGCTTATATTAACTTTTCAATGGCAACTTCTAGCTGTCCTGTGAAAAATACCAATTAATTATACAGGTTCAAAATTTTTTAAAATATGTCTAACTGCAATTATTAACTAATTCACCATAAATCTATTCCAGTACAAAATACTCAAAACATATATAAAATATATAAATATACACCAGTGCACCACCAAGCTTCTGTTCTAGACTTTGGCACTGTTCACCAGTGCTTGTATCCATCCAGATTGGCGAATCCTCAACACTAAAACAACCCTAGCAGCCACACACAGACAGATCATGTGTGGTCAACAAATAACCCTTTATTTAGTACTATTGCAGCTGCTCAGATATTGTACTTCACAGGCGAGTTACATCACCTCCAGCATCAAAATCACCAAAAAAATATCAGTAATAAAAATGCATAACGTACACAAACACAATGTTACTAGCTTAGTCTATAACATTTAAGCTGATCTAACCCAAAAAACCACTAGAGAGCAAAATAATCAATCAATACAGTGCACTAAAACAGTAAAAAAATAAACGATTGAAACATACAGCGAGTTGTTGAGCCATCGACTGAGCACCATCAAGAGACATAAGAACTTGCTCTGCACCCATCTGCCAGTAAACACTGCCATGTTGCTACAGCACATAACATCACATCACATCATCACTACACCTATTTATTTAAACAACAATTCACGGCACAAAATATTCATCATTTGAAATGCAATGTTTATATCATACATTATCTTCTAAGCTAACAGGACAAACAAGCCTGTCTTGCCATTTTCATTCACAGTATGCAAACTAACTGCGCCTTACATCTTGCCTTCTTTTCACCTGAAAATAAAATTACGTTTTATGCACAAATCAAATTTCCCTACTAACTTCTTTTTTAGCTCTTTAATTTGTTAACTTTCCATTTTATTCATAGATTGGCTACTTGTGAGTTTCTAAGCATGTTAAAATAGTCCCATGATATTGCACTGCACCATGATCAGTTCTTGATAAGACTGAATTCTTAATGCAGCAAGCTAATAAGATCAGTTTGCATCAGCCAACCTCTGACAAACATAAAAACATTTTAAAATGATAAAACAAAATCAAACCTGTCCAGTGCCAGACACAGCAACCACTTTACTGAAATCAAACTGAGCATCTTTCATCCTCTTCAGAATGATATCAATTGCCTTCAGTTACAGGCATACAGCAAGTTTCAATGGTCACAGCAAGCGCATTGGAGATTTTTGGAGTATGCACTATATAAATTTACACTTTACTTACTACTCATTTATAAGTAACAGGTGTTATTTTTAGATTTTGCTCAGCTATCCTGTATTTCCAACAATAGCAAAAATGCAAGATTTAGTCTCAGAAAAAAAAACAAAAAAACATTGCATAACACAATGTGTATGTTTCTTCATAAACAAAACAAAATCTGCATGCATGTTTTTTCCCAACTACATAATTCCCAACTATCGGTAGTGAGGCCAGCAATAATGCAGTTAAAATGCCCTAAATTTGCCATAGATTCAGCAATTTAGTGTAATACAAAAAGCAAAAGCAAGAACATACAAGAAATCTGAGCTAATGCTCATGAAACGCACGAGAGCCTATAGCAGTTCCCGTTCGCAGGAAATCTTGGTCTATCTCTATCCATTTCGTCGCAATTCACTCTTTTGCATCCAAAAATCGCAAAAATAACTAAAACCCCTTATTTTTAGGGTTCAAGGTCCTTCAAGGTTATCCATGTTGACATTCCTAAAAAGCTCTTCACCAGTACTTGTTATGATAAGCAGCATGTCTGTGCCTATCTGCAACTATTTTCACGCTAAACAAGCCAACAACGAATAAATGAACACATTTTAGAAGGGTACCTTTTTGATACCCATTTGCGCAACCCTCCTTGAACCAAGAGGGTTCAAATTGGACTGCTACAATCTGCATTTAATGCTAAAAATTTCATATGCAGGTTGTTTTGGTCTATCTCTGGCCATTTTGGTGCAATTCACTCTTGAAATCCATGTCGTAGCCCAAAATTGCGAAAAATTCACTAAACCTCTTATTTTGGGGGTTCAAGGTCATTCAAGGTCATTCAAGATCATTGATGTTGACATTCCTAAGTAGCTCGTCGTCAGTGCTTGTTATGATAAGCAGCATGTCTGTGCCTATCTGCAACCATTTTCACGCTAGACGAGCCAATATCGGTAAAATAACGTCTTTTCAGATGAGTGCCCCTATTTTGTCCCCTTCTTCATGGGGACCCCCTTGACCTAGCGACATGAAATTTTGTCACGAAATACTAGAGACTCAAGGCTATCATATGGTGAAAACCAGAACTCTCTATCTTACCTGGGCTGTAATTGGTACCGGATTGTGACGGACAGACAGACGGACAGACGGACGGACAGAATTACCGTAGCTAATACACGCTATAACTATGCCAGCTCCCGTGCATAAAAAACAAAGAGCATCTGCATCAAGCATAAAATCTCGCGAAAACAATAAAAAGCAAGTCGAAAATATCGGTAATGAGGTCAGCACAGATGCAGTTAAAATGTCCACAAAACACGTTCATTTTTAACTATCTATGTAGAATAAAGCTGTCGAAGCGCTAATTTTTAAAATGCATTAACGCACTGCATTAAGTTTTTTAATGCATCAATTAATGTTTTATTAATGCACCCAGGCCCATAGTAAGGGAGAGTAAAAGGGGAGTTACCCCAGGTTTCGCGACGTCTGGGGGGCCTTACCTCACGTAACTGCTAGCATAGAAATCTATTAGCCTGTCATCTAAATAATTACTTATTCACAGCAGTGATGGAACGGCAACTACAGTTTAGTTACTTGAATTCATTTGATTGTCAAATAACCGCAGATAACGAAATATTGGAACTTTTGCTTCTAAGAACTTAGTAAAATTAATAAATTTACACATGCGCGTTAATTTTTTTAACATGCATTAATTTTTTAAATGCGTGTTAATTTATTAACATATTAACGCATTAATTAACGTATTAATTTAACAGCTCTAATGTATATTTATATATATTATGCTAATGTTATAATGCAGAAAAATCTAAATAAAATGTCAAATTGGGTCACCTTAACCCACATGAGGGTTGGAGCAGTAAATGTTACATGGTCGTCATGCATGTGGACACCTCCTGAAGTGCTGCACATGTCATTCAAAAAACAAGCAATTGTGCATTACCAAAAAACTGACTAGCAGTGCCAGACACATTATATAGTATATGCATCACATTGCCATGTACCTAGTGACAGTAAATTATCCAACAAATACCAATAAAAAAAAGTACTAAAAATATGGTCTTCCGAACAAGTTGATTTGGGTAAAACCAAACTCACATGTCGAACTTTGTTATTAGTGGACCAAAATTTGCCAACTTTTTTTATTAAATGTGGGAAAAATCGCTGCTAATCACTTGGTTTTCCGACTGTCAATATCTTGATCCATTCCTGATACATTTACGATCAAATTTTAAAGCTGTCCGAAAATACTTGGAATTGTGCACGTTTTGGTTCCTGATTTTTGGGAAAGTCCTCCAAATTTGAAACCTGGATTATAAAACAAGAACTTTTGATCATGTGGCAAAGTTTTATAGCAATTGGCCTTATATCATCGCTGTAGAATACAACTGTCTAACTCAACCTTTTTTTTTATCAAAAATGACTTTTTTACACCATATGAATCGTCATGTTGTCCCACATCTGATGGTGCCATTTTTACACTTTAATGTTCAGTATTTTTCATTTAATTAATTAGAATACAAAAGACGTAAAATGAAATGTCTGCCAGATTGTAGAATACAACTGTTGTAAATCGAATAACATCACTTGTAACTTCTACAGAGCTCAAAACGGGCAGTGATTGTTCGGATACAACTGTCGTATGTGCGTTTTACGACACTATGCTGTAAACAGAACCGTGATTTTGACACTAAAATTGAGAATACAAGTGTCGTAACTCTAGTTACGTCCATTGAATTCTGACATTACGTCGACGGCGTTAGACGAGTTGTAGAATACAGCTGCAGTAACTAAACATTGTACGACAAACTTCTACGGTTCAGACTCTGCTGCTTCTGTTACTGATGCTGCTGCTGAGGCTCTACTGCTACCGACGCTGTTTTTGGTGCTGCTGACCAGGGGCATCGATCTTTCCTGAGCGCCAGGAGGGGCAACTGTCCTCCCAACTCGGACGCCCTTCTTATTTTCCAATTTTCTTCTTTCTTTTCTTTCGCTTCCCGTTCTCCCCTTTTCGTTTTCTCCGCCCTTATTCTCTGTTTTCCGTCCCCTTTCTTCCACATTGTCCTTTCCCTTCCCTTCTGTTATTCTCTTTCCTTTCCCCCTTTTCTTTTTCCCGTAGATGTAGGGCCCCTCAAATTCAGATAGGAGACCTCGGGAGCACTGCAAGCTTTCCCAGCAAAGTCTAAAGCGGAACTCCAGCCAAAATCAAATTTGGTGCATTTTAGTCTAAAATGTGACATCTGGTGGCAACAACTGTAATTATTTTTCGGAGAAGTAATTGACTAAATTCAGTGCAGTTTAAACACTAAACACAAACAAAAGCGTCATGGCACCACAAATTTAAAAGTGCGAGCTTCTTCTTCTTCTTCTTCTTCAGCTACAAGTGATCTGCAAGAGAAGTGAGCAGTAAAAATTGGAGTTGTTGTACGCAGAATTGCGGCTACAAACGCTGCTGCAGACGCTGCTGCTGCCGCAGTCTCTGCTGCTGCTGCTGGAGACTCGGTTACTGCTGTTGATGCAGTCTTTGCTGCTACTTTTGCTGCTGCTACAGATGCTGCTGCTGCTACCGCAAACTTGGTCGCTGCTGCTTCTACGCTCGCTGCTACTGCTGCAGACTTTATTCCTGCTGCTGACGCACTCTCTGCTGCTGCTGCTGCTAGTACTAGTGCTGCAGCTGTGTGCAACGTCGCCTGTCACGAAAGAAGTTTAATGCCAGATAGGATCATCTACCACAGATCGATTGTCAGTATGTAAAGTGGTGAATCAGCTTATAATTAGGTGCTTTTGCAACTGACTCTGTTACTTCTGCCGCTGTTGCTACTGTTGTTTTTGTTTTTATTTCTACTGTTTTTTTAAACAGTGTAATTGGTGATTTGCACTCCACAGTATTAAATCAGCAGACAAGAAACACATTTTAATCCAATGTTACACAGTTGCTAATAGTTCCGAAAAACTGTGATTGACCACTCAAAGTTGTCAAATTATACAGATGATCAGAGCAAAAAACTTCAACAGTTTACAGAGCTATGTAAGGGCGATATGAGTCAAAACTCAAAAACAGCAAAAATAGTTTGGGCGATATTATAACTAGTAAGATATGCACACTGAATTGACAGCAAATTAGTGATTTACTTGAACTCAGGAAGTTCACTGTCAAACTTGACACCATCTTGGTAGATCACTGAGAGCTCATCATTCACTACAATAATCTTCACCTAAAACACACAACCACATGATACGATACACTGGTCTCAAAACTGATCTGAGTAGACAGCAGCTGATAAAACTTTACTCACAGAAATTCTGATTCTTCTTTGGGCTATGGTCAAACTTCAACAAGGCACCTGACTAGTGGCCACGGGCATGCCGAGAATGCTATCGAGTATGTAACACAAAATGCCCAAGAACTGGTGGAGTAAGCTTACCTTGAGAAAGTTTATGGTAGGATAATACCGGAAGTGTTACAGGGATCGATGTACGGTCAGCAGCATAACGTAAGGAGGAAATGACGAGCAGCATAACGTAAGGAGGAAATGACGACTTATGTGCATAACATGGGGTTAACCAACAGAAATCTGGGTAACATCCCGTGCATAAAGTGGAGCTTGTCATTGCCGAGTTCAACAGAAATTTCACAAATACCTGTTGAGTACTAATCTCTACTCCGACAAATAATCTACCATCCATCTCAATGAGCAAAATGTAAACAAAGAGGCGTGGTCGTTGACGTCATAAATTAGTAAGTAACAGTAACACCACCGACAGCTGCGTCAGCTGTGTTTGTTGCGCATCTGTCTTGCTTTTATTGCGTTCATTGCGTTCGTTACTGATTTACATGCGTGCGTTGCATTAAGTGGAAACTTCGTTAGCAAAAGGTGAAAAACTGAAAGTGAAAACAGACTAGCTGACGTGTAAAGAAAACAAACGTCCTACAAATTTTCTGCATGTAGTGGGTGTATTATAGCTTGCTAAGGTCCTCACAGATTTTCCAGGATTTGTGGTTTGCCTCTTATTGCTGTGCCTATATAGCTAGTCCAATTAGTAGCTACCATAGTAAATGACGTTAACCAAATTTCTTTCATAAAATTTTAGACTTCATTATCTGGATTTCTAAGTTTTTTGTCGTTATTTTTCTGTTTTTTGCTAACGTGCTAGTTTCGCGTTATTTTCAGGCTTCAGCACGCTTCTGCCTACATAAAAATTTTTAAAAATTGTATGGATGAGACATGGAAAGATATGGGCATCTATAGCTGATAAGCTACTTCGCTCATCAACAACAAGTACAAGTACAAGTATAATGCATTCTCAATTTCTCGTTTCGTAGGCCCTATAGGCCTCGACAACGGTTCGCCTAAACGCCATAGCTGCACAAGATCCATGCAGCTGCAGGTCTGAATCAATTTGCGACAAGTTAAGGCAGACCATCCAAATCGATCATCTAGGCCTATAACCCTATGTAAATGATTCGAACCGAATTGTTCCGGCAACTTCTGGCACTAGGGCTCTAATTGGCACGTTTCGAACCGCACTGACAAATAGTAGGCTAGCAACCGTGATAAACCAAGTAAGCCCTTAGGCCTAAACGACAGACGATCTGGCTCTGGCATCTTGAATCGTGAATAATGAATATTATCAGCGTAAGCCTATCTGCATCAAATATATGACTTCACTTGGAGGATTCATAAATGGAACTTAGACCTATACTTTCAGAACTAATGTCCGTATAATTTGGTCCGAGGCTCCGAAGCTCCGATTACACTATCAAGACCAGTGCATGTATAGCGAAGACGAGTTAAACTATAAGCGCACGGTTCATGTAACGTAGAGGCTATTGATGTTTACTACGATTCCAAAGTGTATAGAAAATTTTCTATACACTTTGCTACGATTCTACGGCAATTGATAATGATAGGGGTTGACCCGCACTTGGCACCAAGGATATCTCGACCTATTCCTGTGAGCTTTTACGGCAGTTTCCCTGTCCCTGCACTGTTGCCTTTTTCGTCCTCCAGCGGCAACAAGATTTGAAGAATGCTTATAGGCCTACAGCTGCTGGCGTCGATTTTTAGCCGATCGTACTTAAGTACGGGCCTAACGCTCGAGCCATTGGCACGGTTGTCGTCCCTCCGTCCGTCCGTCATCTGTCACGGATGTATTGTGGCTATGCAGTATGTTTTATAGGAAAACTTTTTGCACGAATAATTAGCCATGTGCTATAAACTCGGGCATGCAAAATTTCGATAGTGCAAGGGAAACATTTTCAAGATGGGGGTTGAATAGACGGGGGTAGGAAATTCAATGGAAAACTGGTCATATCTCGGAAATGGTGAGATAGACTATAGGGCCAAGGTTACTATTGATCACTAATAAGAAGTGGCATGCGCTCTTTCAGATAAAATGAAAAATCATCAACCTTGGATGACCGTGAAGGACACTGACAACCAGTACGGTTGGCTATCCCAGCGACAGCTGGGCTTTTTGTCAAACATTCTGGACCTGAAAGCGAATTAGAAAATTAAAGCAACTTAGAAAGTCGACATAATTTAAATTATACCAACTCCACACGGAATGTCTGAAACATTTTCCCCTTACGAGCATTCGCGCAAGATTTAGGCCTATACGGCGTAGAGGACGCCCCTGATTAGCACGAAGCATGTAGAAGGTCGTCTTGGTCGGCTAGCAACAGAGAGCGAGCGATGGTAATGCGCGGAGTGACGCGACATCTAGCGACTGTCGCTTCGCATAAATCACAGCGTGACAGCACAGCGTCACAGGAGATCGACATACTCCGTGGACTTCAACGTCGCCTCGAATTAACCACGAGATTCATGATAATTGAAGCACCACCCGCTGAGCTTGAACCTCGCATTCTTTAACAACAGCAAGACTGCATGCGCAGCTACCGCATGTCGTGCATTTCGTTGTGGTACGTAGGCTTACGGCTAGGCTTATATTTACTACTGACCGTGTGTTTGTGTCTGTCTTGTTAGCATTGTACGTGTGAGCATGCGAGCGTGTGTGCAGTCGTTACTTGCGAACCAAATATCTATAAAAAAAATTAAAATACATCACGTTTTTTACCAAACAAGTTCATAAAGTTTGGCCACATATGATCACAAAGCGGTCAGATTTTGGTGGCGATCCAATAAGCCAGCCGTTTCGTAGACTATATTTTCATCCCCATGATACATTTTCAGTAAAACAGCAATAGTTGGCTCGATTAATGACTGCACGATCATTTTCACTCTTTAGCTGTTCGTCGCTATACGTTACACAGAACTCGCCCCTTTCTACATTGGCGGTGAGAGTACGCATGACGCCACCAACGGACGGATGGTCGGGCCGAATCGGCCTGTATAATTGGTTAAATAACCTACCAAAACTGTAGCCTGTAGAACCACTATACGCCACCCATCTTGGTACTAATACGGCTCAGTGTACAGCTGCCACGTTGATTTGCGCAATGTGCCAACTCTAGTTGGGATGTGAACCAATAATGGACTATAACAAAACAGTGTCAGTGAAGCGTGGTGATCACTGCACCTGAACCAGTCGATTAAATCGACTAACAGGCGTAACTGACTGCTGCAACATGTAAGCAGTTTCTGAAGCAAATGGCCACCCACAGTTCTCAGGTTCACGGGACGATGCAGACTTACAAACGGCATTGCGACGTTGCTACAGCGGCGCGTCGACGTAAGCTTGATTGGCTCATTTGCATCGCAATTGTTGGACCACACAAGACGAATTGCCTCGCAGGCGCTGCACGACGCCGACGTCACCGAGTGACGCATGACAACATTATATATCAAGTCAACCAAACAACAGCAACAGACGCAAGACATAGGCCTAACTTTTATTAGATTACAAAAATATCAAAATAAAAATCATGAAATCATATAAATTCCAGTTAATTCAATTTTCTAACAGTTGATCTAAGAACAATATCGCGCTTATCGCGTTACTCTCAAAAGACTCAAATTCGGTTAATAATGTGCAGACACTAAAGTATACAATAAAAACAATTAGAGCTGTCGAAGCGTTAATTTTTTAACGCATGCGTTAGCGCGTTAGTAACGCATCATTAATATTTTGCTGATATTGTAGGTGAGAAAGTGACAAAAATGAAACCCACGAAGTCATGCCTGTGTCGCAAGACCGTGACAGTAGTGATGAAACGGCAACAAAACAATTTCTAATTACTTGAATATTATTCGACCTTCAAATAACCGCAGTTTAATGGAATACTGGAACTCTTGCTTCACAGAATTTAGTAAATTTACGTATGTGCGTCAATTTGTTTAACGCGCGTTAATTCATTAACGCGTTAATGCGCTAATTTGACAGCTCTCAAAACAATAGGCTTATATAATAAGAAAGGTCGCAGACGAATCATGCATGGCGTTGAAGCACTGCAGAAGAACCGACAGTCGCTGAAACAAAAAGACGCTTTCGCGTTTCTCATTGGATACAACTGAAATCCTGAGGCCCAAGTCTTCAAAACGTAAATGACTGACTCACTGACTGAACCCAGCGTCTTCATAGAGATTGGCTGGAACATAAAAGAACCTCAGAGATGATGAATTTTTTTATTGCTGCTGCTAATTCGGCCGCCGGTTCAGTTGACGTGGCAGAGTGATTTTACCTCCAGTAGTATAGATCCTGAAGGTTAAAAACGAAGGTGAAAACCAAGTTGCTAGAGTGGCACAGTCCAATTCAGTCAGATATGTGGAATGTTCTTTTGAAAACTATCGAATAATTATTTTATATGTTTTACATGTAATTCGTGATATTCTGACAAGCGTGAGGCAATGTGACGCTAACAAATGGGACTGACTACGCCGCAGGTTTCTATACGATTCATATTATATACGTTCCGCTCAGCGTAACCCATCTGTCACAGCTTGTTATCGCAAGTACCTGCTTAGATATTTAGTATGCAGGTATGAGACTGCGCATGGGCCCCCTTGGGCAGTGAGCAAGGTCCCTTTCCTGTAATTTTTCTCGGCAAGCACAAACGCATGAGTCTATGCGTGGTAAATATCCGCTTCTTCCGGTGCCGTATCCATCAGTGCAGTGGCATACAGCTGACGCTCTACTGATGGAACCAAATCCGCGCAGTGATTTGTCAAATCTGCGGATCAGTGGACCAAAAATTGACCGTCTGCCGATCTCCGCATTTCTCTTTTTTCTTCTCAACCTTTCGCATTTCTCCGTAGGTCTATAAGTTAGCGCTATTAGTCTCCGAGACTATTAAGTATTTACTAGTCTCTTAAAGTAGCATGCTGTTTTTGACAAGGTGGCCACGTATCGTGGAATAAAAGTCAGACAATATCATTCCTGAATAACGGATTGTCTCGGTGTCAAGAGACGGCAACAGTAAGCAAGTGACAGTAACAGTAAATAACACTAAGTAGTAAGCCTGCATACCACTCACTAGGTTAACTACCATACATGTTGCATAAAAAGTAATGCATCAATAGCATAGTAGTAACAATAATATTTCTATAGCGCCATAACTTTCTAAAATACAGACCCATCTTTACAATGGACTGTGTAGGCCTAATGCTTGATGCTTGCCACTTACAACGGCTCAACTTTATCATGCTGTACACGTGGCGAAGTGTTGCACTGCAGTGTGCGACATGCACGATGGCGACAGATATTTGCACATAAATCACCCCGGACGGACACAGACATTGCAGATATTGCACCGCCGCGGATCTAGAACGGTCAGTTTCGCTGACCACTGGTCTGTAGAAGGGCGGAGCAGAAGCACTAGTTTTTGCCTTGCCTCCCACGTGCCGTGACGTCATAGATGACGTAGAGAGGAGTGCACATCAATCAGCTGGCCATCAGCAGACTGCTGGTCTGCATGGTGTAGCAGCAGCAGCAGCAACCGTGGTAGATAAGTGCGTGCGTTCGTTTCTATCGCACGCTCGGTCACTGCATGGCTCACCGCCTTGCCTTGCCTTACTGCCATTTGCAGTTCGGTCACGAGACGGCAACGCTGTTAAGCGCCGTTAATCCGTATACGAAAACCGAATTTCGCACGTCATCGTCTGTCGACGGCCCAACGAACGGACGCCTGAGGCAACAATGAGCCGATGTGTTGCCAGCGTCCATGCCAGTTGTTTCCAGCACGGTTTGGGTCACGACGATCTCTTCGCCACTACGGTACCTCATATCCACGTTTTATCCCGCTAACTATTTACGCCATTCTCGTCTGTATGAATAGTGCCCAAAACACTAACAGTGCATTAGGCAATTTTTTTCATCTCATGCTGTTTAACTAATTTTGCTTTAGTAGTTTTATGTTTTAGTTCAGCTATTAGCTGCAACGCAAAGTAACGATGTTTCATTCATTCAAACTGACCCACCTGGAATGGATATGCTCCGTGTCAGAAATGGCCACAGCAGCAGCAGCAACAACAGCAAGCAACAACAACAACAACAACAATAAAAACAGCAACGACAACGTTAATGAGTACATTCTTAATTTTATCTCTGATATGTAGGATCTTGTTTATCGTCGTCATTTCTGCTGCACTGTCTTATCCGGCGGTATACGTTGTTTCTGTGGCCGTACTAGACAGAAATCTTTCGTTGTTTAGCTATTAGTTTTGTCCTGAATGGTCTTTAATTGTAGACTTATTCTGCCAAAAAAAATATTTGCACTTGTGCAGTGTTATACTGTCAGCTAATGCCAGAGAGTGTGAATATGTAGATAACTGGTCACTCGCAATGATAAGGTCAGTACGCTGGTTACAGGGCTTAGTCAGAGCCGAGACTCCTATACGTCGATGCGATACATACCTAGGAGTCGTCGGTCAGTGACTGACTAGCGACAGCATGCAGCGCTTTGCAATCACGCCAGTGACAGCTGATTAGCATGAGCTAATGGCACTGCAACATATTTAGTTGGCGTCGTCGTCGTCGTCGTAGCAGTAGTAGTAGTAGTTGCCTTGACGACGAGCGACATCGTTGCCTTGTGTTCGCACCAGCTGCTTGCTGATCGTCCCCTCCTCCACGCCAGCACAGAGGTCGACCGTTGCCTAGTCAGAATAATACCGGTTGTAATAACAACGATGCTTGCCTGGCTGGTCCGCCATATTGCAACGTCGACGGCGACGACGACCACAGTTTCTGCCCAAGTCGACTCAAGCTGACAGATGGTTTCAGCGCACGGCAACGTACGCATGCTTACGGGGCAGCTAACGTCTAATTCTCTATACGCAGTCTGTTCTCACTTAGATTTTTGAAAATACTAAATCCACTGTTTGTTAGGTTTTGTATCTAAAATTTCTAAATTTGACATTGTGTCTTTGTGAACAAATTGAAGAATGGGGTCAAAGATGATGGCACCGAAGATGGCATGCCCTGCCATGGAGTTCAGACAAGTAGCAAGAGTTCCCAGTTCCTATCAGTAGAAAGACACCACCCTACACTTTAGCTAAAAGATAGACAAACTGTGCTATCACAGACTATAACAGGCATATATTTTATGATTGTATAATATAACACAACCACATAAGCTATTACCGTCATTTTTGTAGATAAAACATTAATGTTCAAAAACTAACATTATAGCGAAGATTTTATGCGTGGTGAGATGATTAATAATCACGTTTTGTTGCCAATTTAAGGTTGAGCAATATTTTTTTAATGCTGACAATTATTAGCCAGTATTAAACGCGTTATGAAAAATAACACGCTTAGGCCACTGATGTGCATAATTAACGCTGGTAAAAACTACAAAGTGTCCCTAAAAAATCCCGAACATTTTCGATAGCAACTTAAAAACGGATGAACAGATTTTAAAGTTTTTGACGAAAATATTTCTGAGACAACTGGCCATCAAACAATTATTTAATTTTTACCTCATCCAATGTCTGCTTTTGCACTACCTGGGGGAAACAGCACCAACAAAATATTACATTTTTGTCGAATGCGGTATGATTACTTAATCAACATAACACATAGAACGCATTTTGTTCACATTTCTGACATTTTATCCAGTTGTTTATTTTTCAACTGCCTACAGCAAATTTGCTCAAAATGTCGGGGATGTTTTTGTTCAAGTTTTCTGTTTATTTTAAGGCATATTTCGCTTGATCTGATTTCCCTAGGTAGTGCAGAAGCAGGTAATGGGTAAGGTAAAAACTGAACTATCTTTTGATGGCAAGTTGTGTGAGAAATATTTTTTAACAAAAATTATCGAAATCTGTTAACTGGTTTTTAAGTGACTATCGAAAATGTCCGGGATGTTTTTCGGGACACAGTGTAATATTATCGGTAGTTGCTTGCATTAAACTCGGCAACATAGCAAATAGAAATATTTTGCAAAAAACACACAGATTTTGCAAGACAGAAAAGAAACCTGACGACTGTCAAACGTCGATGCTGGACCATGTCTTACTAGCTTTTATCAATATGTCATTTATACGTTCTGAGCGTCGACAAGCATGGGACCTGGCGTCAGTTGTTCTGCGGCTGTCACATCTTGACTACTACAACCTTGTTGTTGTATACTCCTGCCAGCTTTGCGGACAGTTTTGCATGCGATAGCGACAATGTGACTCTGGGCTTGTGCTTTGTGGGCGTTACTTTGATCATCTGTTATCAGCAAGAGCCGACTACAAACAATGTTTCCTGCGTGGTTTACAAGACGTCACGTAACTACTAAGCTTCAGTCCGGCATTCATTGAGGACCTTTTGTGATGCTCGTTGCTAACATTCCAGCACGATTTTCATGCCGCGTGTCAGTGTAGAACGACTTTGTCGGTTACAGAGCATTTCATGTCCTTGACGTCTAAAACTGACTTCCGTCAGAGCTTAAACTGCTGCAGTGGACTCACACGTTTAGCCGCTAACTTAAGACATTGTACGCCATTTCACTGCGTGTATGAGTACTAACTGTATAATGCGAAGTCGGTTTTTTTGTAATAGACTGTGCAATACAGATAACCTAATGTCTGATACTGTTGCAGATACAAACCTCCAAAAAAAATTTCCATTCCGTGACAATTGACACTTTTGTTGATAATTATTGTTAATAACATTTACAGGTCATTTAATAGTTTTAAGTCAAACTTCATATAATATAGGTCAGCTAGGACAATAATAGAAGTATTCATTTAGTAAAAATATATAGTTGTCGTATCTTAAACATTAATTTGAGATTTTCAAGTTTATTGGTACTTTAAAAAGTTAATAAATCAAAAACAACTAAATAAAAAAAATATTCGTAGCAAGTTTCATTAAAAAAGAACAACCTAAAAGTGTAACGAAATATAAAATACGTGTACAGTGGCAAGTAGGCCTAAGCAATTTTTGTGTCTCATTAAATTACGTGTAGACGCTGCAGCATCGCGCGGTGTCACTTTGACCGTCGTGCGGGTTTCTCGTCTGATAGTTGAGCCGGTGCGTAGAGGGATTTCATCACATCGGCGTGCGGGCTTGGGCTACGACCGCTCTCACTCACTATAGCTTCGTCCGTCTAGAGTACGCATAGCACCAGCACGCGCTGCTGCTGCTGCGCTGCGTTCGTGGCATTTTATCTGCAAGTAGCAGACGCCGGCGGTTCCACGCACCGCAGCAGACCGAGCAGCGCTAGTATCGAGTACATACAAGACGTAGGCGGATGGAACACGAAGGAGATTGGCAGACTGCAACATGCTGAGTTTGGCTGGAAAGACTTGGATGGCTTGCTGAAAGCTGGCGCGACAGGACGCCCAACACACGGGTTTGAGTAGACCTCGTCATCCGTCCACTGCGCCAGGGTGCTATATATCACGAGCAGTAACCGCGACGCATCCTGAGGCCACTTGGCAAAAACAAACCAGTAAGTATGCTCTGCTTTACAAACTAGTAGTGAGTATAAAGGAGGTTAAATGGATCTATGTTTCCGGTCTCATATAACCTGCAAAATTTTATGCAAACGTCACCAGCAGCTACACATCACTGTACAACTGATTTCTGTCTGCGCAACCGCAATGTAAAGTAAGGTGCTATAGGACACCGAAGAAAATATTATACAGAAAAAAACGTTTAAATAGCGTTTATGCATATCAGTATTGTAGGCCTCTTAACGAGCACTTTGCTGCTATTGTTGCAGTTGTGAAGTTGCACGAGTACGCACGTCATCTCAACATCTTTGTTCTCAACGAATAAAATTTATTATGCGTTACCGTCATAATAAGATGCACATGTTTAAGCAATTTTGTAGCTGTCGGTTATTAATTAATATCAAAATGCCGGCTACAAGCTTGCATTCGAACCAAAGCACCCTGAGTGGGCATTACAGACACTTTGTTATTACTTTTCCGAATTAATGAAAGTAGATTCAAACCTAGGCATGGCTCAAACAAAATTGAAATTAACGAAAGCTAGCACAAATAAGACCTTTACTGTACTATAGATAAGCCTATAAGATGTTGCGTTGTGACATTAGGCCTAATCAAGAACGTTTTTGTGTGAACTGGAAAAGTGTATGGCGCGGAAACATTTCCAACACGTATCTGACCAACATAGCTCAAGAACCCCAGCAAAAACTTTATTTAAAATTTGTTCTCAGTTTTCCTTTTTGAAGTACGTCGAGTATTTTCTATTTTTAAGACAATGGGCGCAAAACTGCATAAGAGGCGGTCTTGTCCGTAAACTTTTGCATATTTTGCTACTGATCGCGGTGTCCAGTCCAGTTACTTCTCATATTACACTGCACAAACGTTACATATACAGTACTCAATAATACAGATTTGCAGTTAGTATTTTGACGGCAGAAACGTAGCAAATAAAAAGAGAAAAAAATGATAAATATTATCTTATATATTGCAAACATAAGTAGCCGTAAAACGTTTTTTAGGTTTCTGCCACTGCATAGGAAATAAACATTTTCGTCTCGCAGTCTAGTTCAGCTTTCTACAGTGGGTATAATATTTGCTATTAGTAGCTCAAGAAGTTGATATATACGAACTGGAAAGAGAATATCCGTTTCCTATAAATAGCCTATGACGGCCTCTTTATTTTTGCGAGTTAGTCGTATTACAGGTCCATCGAGCCGCCTTCCTACGCATTCTGCGCTGCTATGCATTGCTCGCTGTAGAGTTTGGTTGCTGTTGCGGTTTCAGATGCACGCTTTTTATAAACCTACGCATAGATAACGCGAGCTAGACCTATAGCTTGGACGGGAAAGAGGCTGCAGTAAGATGCTGGTGGTTTATGTGCGTGGAAGCACTTGACACAGGAGGGTCATGCGAACTGGATGAAGCGATCTAAAATGTTGTCTGGCAGCTCGTTACGGCGGCCGCTAGGCTACTGATGCTGCTGTCGGCCTGCGGGGCATCTGTTGCTATGGAGACCAATATCCGCGCTTCCGGCGCCAGATTGCACGCACTTCATCGTCTGCTGCGTACATGTACGCGTCAGCCGTACGAACGTGATACCGTCAAATGCTTGCGCCAACCAAATACATACAGCTATATAGCCTATACGCCTGCATACTTACAAGCCAGTTGATACTTACTGATGGTAAACTTACCGCAAAATGAGAACGGGACACTATGATCATGCACGCTTTAGTAATCTACACTATGTCCCAATAAAAAGGAAGCCACTTTTATTTTTTGAATAGCTCCGTAAAAATTAACCGATTTTAATAATTTTGACACACAACATTAAAAAACTCGACATAAATGATTGTAGTTTCGCCCACCCTACCCTAATACTACACTACCTTGTGAAATGCAGAAGTCGCTGTTAGACCATTTACAACAATGAATTCATATTAGGTAGCGCATGCGTCGGCTCAGAAATGATTAACTGAATGGCGATAAACACGAATGGCAATTATTGTCTGTCAAAAAGTCACACCTGTTACATCACATCATGTTTATTACAGCATGTGCTTAAAATGTCCTTCTCCAGCACGAACGCAAGCGGTAGACGTTGACGCCACTCGCCAACAGCACGTTTAATAACCAAGTGACCCAAAGCGGCTCACTCGCTGTTAATGCGTCATTTCAGTTTGTTGACGTACAATCTTAAAATGTTTAATTTATGTTTAATACGTAACAGATTTTCAATGAAATCTGTGGTCTTACTGACTTTCTGAGCCGACGCATGCGCTACCCAGTAAACTGCCAAACTACGACTTCTGCATTTCACAAGGTAGTGTAGCAACAGTATTAAGGTGAGGTGAGGTGTAATTTGAAATATTTGAACAAAATATGGCAGTTGATTAAATATTCTTTGTTAGTCGTGATGTAACGCTGACGTCATAATGGGTAAATTACAGTTGTTTGCGTCAAGTTTCTTTTTGATGTTGCATGCCATAAATTATTAAAATTGGTCAATTTTTTACAAAAGTATTGGAAAACAACACAAGTCCCTTCCTTTTTATTGAGACGCAGTGTAGATATTTTAAACAAGTTAAGAACACATGGCAGCTCGAATTTGTGATAAGCGTTTAGTGGAGTTGAGTGAAGTAATTAAAGAGAAATGGAACTAGAGTAACACCCGAAGAACAGAAAACTTCGGCTAGATGGTTATTTTATTTCACAGTGTGTCATATGCACAATTTCTCACTATAATAATCTAAATCTTTTACATAAACATCTTAGAGTTAAATTGTTATGACAGAAACGACGTCAGGGCAGCTAATGTCTGTAGAAAATAATATTATTCAAGCATGACCTTCTGATGGCACTGGGCCATGACGTAGTATTTATCGATGAAAATATACACGGTGTTTCATAAAAAGGACCCCTTTTTGTTTTTTTTCATAATGTACTCAAATTATGAGCAATTTACATGAAATTTTTACCAGTTGTAGCTGAAGAAATAATAATTTGAAATATTTGAACAAAATATGGCAGTTGATTAAATATTCTTTGTTAGTCGTGATGTAACGCTGACGTCATAATGTGTCACAGGCATAGACCAAGAATGCGCATTTTACGAATTTTAAAAAATTCCTAAAATTCGCGAATTTTTACGCATTTTAAAACGGCCAACGAATTTTAAAATTTACGCATTTTTACGAATTTTAAAACAACCAGCAAATTACAACATTTTGTACTTTATAAAACTCACATCAACGCATCAACGTATACTTGTGTATTGTGCAAATA
>Ga0209367_1003706_pt1 | contig 20893 bp, 12 predicted proteins | sample WorMetLIZISLAND2_FD_187412 | JGI IMG/M metagenome (GOLD analysis project Ga0209367, IMG submission 187412) | Marine gutless worms symbiont microbial communities from Max Planck institute for Marine Microbiology, Germany - Olavius geniculatus... ...
CCCTAAAAATATTGATTTTAAGCGATTTTTTGGCGATTTTTGGCTGCAAAAGAGTGAATTGCGACGAAATGGATGGAGATAGACTACGATTACCTGCGAACAGGAACTGCTATAGGCTTTCGCGCGTCTCATGAGCTTTGCTCAAATTACTTGTATAATTCTGCATTTCTGATATGTTGCATGTACAAAGGTTAGTTCTTGTTGTAACCAATGCTCAAGTCTGCTGCCCAGCTTTTCATGGCATACTGCACCTCAACTTGTAAGACGATGTTCTCATGACTTACGATAGCTTGCAACCAGAAGTGTTCTGTGACGCTTAGAATGCACCAAATTCGTTTTTCGCCTTGACCCCGCTAAGGGAGCTCAGGACGCTCTCCCAAACTCCGTGGTCGGCTGGGGAGGAGGATACCCCATCCCCATTCCCTACCCTCTCGGCGTCTCACCTTGAGTTAGGGAAGGGGAGCTTGCTCGGGACTTAGGGGGATAGACGCCTTTGCGTGGCTGTTTGTCGGTATTCCCACGCATTAGTCTATCGTGACTATAATAAGCTTAGCGATGCCGTGCTGCGAAGCTGCAAGCATTCGCTGCAAGATTCGCTATATCAGATAGGCCTAATGCACAGCGGACCAAAAAGTAAACCTCCGGGGTTTTTGTTTCAGCCCGTAAAATAGGGGGCTATTGATAATCTTACACTTTCGCGCTTCAGTTTCTGGTACATGCACATTGAGCAGTAAATTGGCAGTTGATGGTGGCTGAAAATTACTTAAATCTTATTTCAATCATACCTCAAACACTCCGCTATGCTATCCGGTGAAACTGGTTTACTAATGCCGGTTTTTTCAATACGAATCTCAGTAAGATAGATTTACAAACAACAAAACCACAAAGTACAAGACCAAGACGTTTAACAGACAACTTACTGCGAGGAATAAAACAGAATTTATGCACAGAATGACCACATGGGTGAGATCAAGGTAAAAAAACAAATTTGTAAAGTTATGCTCCTTGCATATTTTAGCCCTGTAAATGAGATCACCAAAATTTTGCGCAAAGGAGGAGGAATGCACGAATTTTATGCAAAAGACAGTCAGCGCGACACAACATGTACAGTATACACCGTGTCTCAATAAAAAAACAGTCAAAATTGTTTTCATCATAACTTTGTCAAATTTTCACCGACTTCAGTAATTTTTTGGCACAATGAGAGTTAAGACAACAGAATTATGTATGGTGTGCTCCTTTTTCATTTTACCTAATTTATGTCAATGCATTATCGTGTGAAACACAGATGCTTCAAATTGTTACATTACATGGTGATTATTTGTATCATTTGATCTCATTTAATAATTTTGACTAATGACGGCTAGGCCTAGGTTATAATCACTGCAAACCTAGGCGCGCCGTAAAAATTTCGGCGGCGACGGCACCCCGTAATTTCGGCTGGCTTGGCTGCGTGCCGTCTGTTTTTCGGCTGGCGGCGGCGCCAGACGATTCCGGCTAGCGGCGGCGGCGCGAGTCGGCGGCTGAGGGTCTAGATCGTTGGTTCCGCCATCAGCCAGTGTCGTTGCATCTAAACTATTGTGTCTGTGTACACGGAACACACTTTGGGTATGGGCCTAAGATCTGATAATTTGCAAGCAAGTTTCTGGAGACAACAACTCAGCGTTATGCATCAATTTGGAGCATCTTTGTTCACACGGCAGTGTGTTGACATCAATTAGGCGAAGTGAAACATGAGTAGACTTTACGTCTTTTTATTGTCTTAGCTGTCGTTGTGCCTAAAATTATCAACGTCGGTAAATATTTGACAAAGTTATGACAAAAACAATTTGACTGTTTTTTCATTGAGACGGTGTAGTACAGTTTTAGTAACGGATTTAGTATATAAACTGTGTCCCAAAAAACATCCACGACATTTTTGACTGTAACTGTAAAGCAATTATCAGATTTTGATAATTTTTGGCACGAATATTTCCGACACAACTTGCCATCAAATGATTATTTAGTTTTTTATTTTACCCAACGTTAGTTTCTGCACTACCTGGGGGAAAACAACCAGCGAAATATCACTTTTTATCCCATGCGATAAGATTGCTTAATTAACATAACGCGTAGTAACACATTTTGTTCACATTTTTGACACTGTGGCTGACAGTTTATCCAGTTGTCCATTTTTTAACTGCCTGCAATAAAATTGCTTGAAGCGTTGGCCCACTATGTGAAAACAGACAAGGAAACGTTTTCTCCATTTATTTACAGCAGTATCGATAATGTTCTGCTGCACACCAATCCAAGCTGTACCAGTTGCTTCTTGAGTTCACAAACATTTTTAATATTTATCTGGCAGACACACTGCCGCATGACAGTCAAACCTTGTAATGGACCTGCCGTTGGGGCCCACAGATTAGGATAAATGAAATTTATTGACGTTTTTTGTTCATTTTAACACGTATTATGCTTTGTCTGCTTTTCCCAGGTAGTGCAAAAACAGACGTTGTGTGAGGTAAAAACTAGTGTGAGGTAGTTGTGTCAGAAATATTTTTGCCAAATGTTATTAAAATTTGCTAGTCCTTATTCAAGTTACGATCGATAATGCCAGAAATGTTTTTCCAGGTTTTATGTTTATTTCAACATTTATTTCGCTTGATCTACCTTTTCTAGGTAGTGCAGAAGCACACACTGGGTGAGGTAGGAAACTAAATGGTTATTTGATGGCAATTTGTATCAGAAATATTCATACCAAAAACTATCAAAATCTGATAATTGGTTTTGAAGTTACAGTTGCAAATGTCGGGGATGTTTTTTGGGACACAGTGTAGTTACAGAAGTAGTAGATGTAGATTTAGTCATAGGGAGCATTGCACTGACTATGTGTTTATTTGAACAATATTTTGTTTTTGAAAAAACAACGATCGCACCAAATTTTATTTTTATGGCAGATGAGCCATAATAAGATCCATAATAAATTATAGTTTTCTGCAGAAAGTATATAGTTAACTGTCATGAAACTAGACCTAGTAGCCTACTTAACGCCAATGCCTTGAACGTCAAAAATGAATTATTGCTTACAGGTAAAAAAATACAGCAAACTGCATATTATTCAGAAGTAACTGGGTAACGACTAGATTAGAACATCCTACGAATTTGTACAAATTTTAGCTTGCGGCATCACGCGATAATTGGTCAATCATTATAGTGACTGCAGCTGAGACGAGATCTATATCGAGCTTTGGCTGGATTCTTATGAGCAACTTAATGCGCGCTCACGGTTATAATTTGCGAAGTGTGTAGCAAGCAAGTGCTTCAGCCGCAGGACTGTGTTGACTGAAAAACGACTCCGCTGTTGCGCGAATATGATGTAGAATAATGACAACGTAGCGTAATAGTTTGCAGAGATACACCTGTGCCGACCTAACGAACAAAGAGCGGGTGAATGAACTCGATCAAGTTGGCCTTGAGAAACTCGTTACACCGGGGGAGGGGGGTATTTAGGCTACACGAGGCACTTGTGCCTGTCCCTTTCGACAGCAAAAACATGAAAAGAAAAACAGTCTTTTTTCTTCAGAGTCGAGTGCAAACTTCAACAAGTTGAAGGCTCTAGTACTCGAACCGGGTGCGCACTGTCAGCCGTGTGCTTACCAAAACAGTTCCGGTGCAGATCGTAAAAATGGAAACGAACTTTTGGTTTTTCTGTGATGGGTCGTGACTCCCATTCAGTGCACGGCAGTGCAGTAGAGTGCCCGGAAACAGTTAAGCCTAAAAGAAAGAAGAACATTTTGAAAGGCCTATGGGCAAAATTTGTCTGCGATTAGCATACTTGGGCCCTTTTCCAGATTTTTAAACACCCCATGTATTACGCTGAAAATGGCGTGTGTCACAAGATCCATGTGGGATCTGCAGCTGGCATCGGGGAATTCAACGCTCGAACGTTTTTTGTGACAAGAGCATGGATAGATCAAGACCAACTGCGTCGCGCGTCTCATAAGCATTAGCTCAGATTTCTTGCTGTGACATGATGAGTATGTAGTGGTCATCAACTGGCCTTGCTGGATACATCGCACATTGCTGCAAATAGCAGCTGACGAATGCGATGCCATCACCTGGTTTAAAGTTTAAACTATACCACTGAAATACATCTTGACAAATATAGGATTTTTTAAAAAGGAAGTAGGCTTATGTTCCATAGCACATATCGAGTCAAATGTCGTAATGTCTGTATAGTGAGGGGCCCATTGTAGGGTCTAGGTGATTAGGCTTATAGTTGCAAGGTTAGGTTATTGGAGTTATTTTCTGTGTTCTTTACAGTTTAAATTATGAGGGTCACGTATAAGCAGTATTTTAACAGAATTTACTTTAGTGATGTGTTCGCGCTAGAAACCCGAGTTAAACAGACGAACAGACAGACGGACGAGCAGGACACGTAATGCGCCCACAAGACGGCGGCCATACAGTGACATAATAATTACCAAAAGCAAACGATTCTGTCCAAAAAAATGCCCTCCACTTTATCAACGTGGACCGACGAAGTTTACGTCTGACGTTGTGCAGATTGTTATTACATTATGGTCAATGTCGATCGTCATCGCAGAGTCGACGTGTACCCTAACGGATTGCTTGTCACCATAGATAACAGGCACTTGTCTGGGAAACAGACATAACCCCCGCCCGTACAAAACCCATGCAACAAAAATCTCCCTGACAAAAGCTCCTGCACACATGTGTCTGCCTAATTCGCCTCGGCAGGACAAAAACCCGTAACAATTGCCTGGATGGTCTATGTAGCTTATGTTCGACGGGGCTTTTGTCAAGGGGTGGGATTTTTGTCCTGGAGGGTTCATGTCCAACACTGGTGCTTGGTTGTTCGATGGCGTCGGGGTTGCAGCTTATAGGGCTGCAGTTCTGGTGGGCTTACGAGCGTCATGTCAATGTGATAGCCTATATAGTGCTTTATGAGGCGCAGTATCAAGAGCCAATCGGGCGATATGACCAGACGTCGTTTTTTGTCGACGTTCCCGCATCCGGTCAATCACGGGAGCTATATGCAAGTTTTTTATTGATCACCGGCGTAGAGTGTGACGTCACGCCGTACCACGGTTGTAAGCGTGAATGAAACACATCGCACCTACGGGGTTTGCTACGATAGTAAGACGTTTTCCTTTTTGTTTTTGTTTACACAGCTGAAATTTTTCAAAGTTCGTTTGTTCACATCATGTGTACGTAAAAATTTTTTTTTTAAACGTTGCATATAGTCGATGGCAGAATGGCAAAACATAACAAATCGATGACATTTCAAAAAAATTGAAAACAATTTTCTACGCGATGCATTTTTGGACTTTTCCTCTAATGTGTTTAGTGTTCTTGTAAACGACATACAGATGTGCTTGCTCTATTTTATTTTGAAATAAAATAACTATTAAAAATAGCATTTCGGAGAGCTTTTAGTTTGTATATTCAGCATTTTTTGCTACTCTGCACTCGATATGTTTTATTTAGCTGAAACCAAGATCTTGTAGCCTATACAGCTAATTGTTGCAGTACTGCAATAAAGAAACAGAGGTACGATTTCATTTTGCATTTTTTACAGGCCTCTTTGAGTGGAGACGTATAGAAGCTGAATTTGCCATTTGATAACGAGTTGTATACAGTCGATACAGTCATAATGAATAAATCTGAGTCGAGGAGGCATGTTTAAATCACTGCTTTATACCTTTATTTCTCAATGCAGCACTAAAAGAGCTGTTAGTATCGATCCACATTTTTGTCACGATTAATAGAAAATCAGAAGTGACAGGCACCCTTTTATGACGCGCACACAATGACGCCGAGTAACGACGTTGAGCTGGTGCTCGGTCCTGGAAATGACATTATACGGCTTGAGTAAACATTGTGCCGAAGCCATACCGGGAAACGGAAATCAGTGCGTGACCGTACCGCACATGCAGGAGCGGCGTGAGACACTGACGGCAATAGCAAATATTTGATCTTATACTATACGCACACTGTTTGAACACCACCTCTGAAAATATCCTACTTCGTTTTGACGCCCAAATTAGACACTGTTGAAAGCAAAAGAACTGAGTTGTGACAGCGTTTGTTTTGTGATAATTTGCCACCTGATAATGTTATCGATATAATGATCCACCAGTCAATAATCCTAATCTTAATTTTCTCTTTGCGAGTACGATGGTGAAATAAAATGTGAAACAGTCTTCGTTGTGAGAATGTGATGAAGCCGATATAAATGAAACTAAAGGCCAAAAATAGTCAAGCATCATAGGTTTGTAACCTTGTATGCATGTTTTGTACCATAAAATATGTTTCCTCTCGAAGTAGACTAAAATTTGCCAGGCAATTAAGCTCCTTCCTGACCTTGAAAAAGTTTGAACGTGCATTGCAATATCTTGCGCGCACGCCATCGGTGCGGTATACGAATAGTCAGTGCCAGTGATAATATTAATTTTGCATTATTAATCCCTGCAGGTCAGTGCGATGTCGGCGTCGCAGCCAGCCCTTTGGCCCGTAGAAAATTGTACTTATAAATTCACATAATGCTTAACGACTGAGGCACACAGCGCGAAGAACGCACACTGCCACGGCCACTGCCGTACCATAACTCAGAAAAATATTCGACTTGGGAACCGGGATAATCGAATGCTGTATACTGCGTAATTGCATCCTTCGTGGTGACCGCACGTCACGCCACTATTTGCCTGCCATGAGACTATCCTTAGTGGGGACAGTTCATTAATTCGAAGGGGCACTAGTCTGATCGAACAGCGTGAAGCTTAGGGATGGGGTTAGGGTTAGGCTTTGTAATATGGGATATGGTTAGGAATAAGGATAAGTGGCGCTTTTGGCTATGGCGTTTCTTGGCTGGCCGTTGGTTATGGCAGCCCCTAGCTATGGCGGAGGCGGACCGAAGCCTGACCAAATTCGGACTAGTGCCTCTTCGGACTATGACCAGTAATAATAAAGTTATTTAGCATACCGATACTCAAATTTTGTTTAAGAAATCAGTTTTCCAGCTTTTATTCGAGCATGCCTGTAGGCCTAATTGTATTTCTTTGGAATGTGTCTAGACTTTACGCCTTCATCATCAACTTCGTCGCTGGAGAGGACAACATCAACATTCCGACTACAATAGCTGTACGTCTAGCGAAGTCTAGGCCCAATTACATGCAGCCGATCAAACGAGATTTCGTGTAGCTCCGAATGTCGCCCACGAATGATACACGTGACAACGACTTCTAATCAAGAACTTTCACTGTGTCTGACTTTTAAAGTGTATCCATAATCTCCAGACTGTAAAAAGCTCTTTTGGATGCAGACAGTGTGCAGCGTTTGGACTGATAACACGAGTGAAAACTCTGGACCAGAAGTGATTTACAACTTTACAATATCAATTCTCGAAAGTAGCAAATTAAGTTAATGATTGGACCAGCGGTGCAGCCATCACCAGCACCCGGTTCGAATCAACCACACTGTTGACTTCATTCGGCAACCTGTAGGAATAACCGGTGCGTCATTTTCAACTTAAAAGGTCAAAGGTCCAAGCCAGTAACCGTCATAAATTACAAAAAAAACTTTAAAATAATGCATGTCGAGTAGCGACATAACAAATCTAGCAGCGTGTGCGGCTTACCATTCGAATTCTGTTTAACGTATGCGATTTACTTACTTGAAATGTACTTGTTTGCTACAGCGTCGCCAGTGCTGTCTTTTTGAAGGCCAGTGCAGAAAGCCTTTGGGTGTTGTTTGTTGGCGAAGCTTAATTGTGAGGCTCTAGCATCTGCGCTTATCATTGTTCCGCAGCAGCACTTCAACCAATCATTTACTATGCGCTTGTGACTGTGACTTACTGTACACATCCCCGACCAACGCAGATAGCCAGAAGTCTTTACGTTTTTAAGCGAATTTTTTCCCGGTAATTCTTTGTTTTTTTTCGGCTTGGGTATTTTTTCAAACCGCACAATTTTGTCTATTATGTCAATTCTTTCTTGTTTGTAATTTCTTGTTTGTAACTTTGTGTTATTTGTGTTTGCTATGGGCCGTGTTGCCTGAAATAAACCTGTGATGATGATTTCTTGATTCGCGATTCGTGCGGTTGGACTCCCAGTCGGGTCGTCATTAAGTGGTTACTATACTTGGATGGGTGGCTTGTCTGCGGACACGTAGGCCTGAACGTCCCGGCATATTACCAACACCAAGGTCAACTAGCTTTGCATCCCTCCGGAATATTCAAATCGAGTACCGGCCTGTCTGGCTAGATCACAGGTGCGTAACACTGTATGCGATTCCGTTAGTATGGCAAGTGACGTTTCTTAGCTTTGCGATGGGTTTTCTATAAAGAGTTATACACAACTTTTACCTTTTCCTTTATGGCCGACATATTATCTGTATCCGGATTCCGGAGTCAAAAGTCGGCTTCTTTATACATGTATCTCCAGAAGTTAAACAATGTTCAACTTTTGGAAGTTGGGCTTAAACACATTCAACTTTTAAATACAAAGTTCTATGTAGAGCCGGATTTGTAGACAGTGTGAACTCGGTATAAGGCTTTGAATACGTACTTTTACGTAATTAGGCAAAAACGGATCGATGATATACTCGGCTTTTGCATTATGTAAGGCACAGGATATTTAACCGGCAGAAGGCCAAATATTCTACAAACTATATGACTGGTAAAATTTTGTCACCGGTCATATGCGCCCGCTCATGACCGGTCAAACATCCGTCCCTGTGGGGGCCGGATATCTGACCGGTCATCGCCTTGAACAACCTTAGCCAGTACATACATGCACCGAATGGTGCTCATAGGTACCGGCTAAGACCGTGTCCCTGAGGCGGTACACGCGCGCAAGAACGGCCACAGCCGAGCAACTGACGACCTCGGCCGGTACTGTATCGCGGATCCACCAGTCGGCCATCTAGCACCTCAAGCCTAGCAAGCAGCCTGGCTATCACGGATTGCCAGTCAGCAAGTTTTTGCTCGCATGCAGGAACATCGAATTTGCTACCCATATTGTACGCTAACTTTTGGTGTTTATTATTCTCGCATAAATCTTTTTAAAACGCTAACTCTAACCCGTACCTTAACCCTAACATAAACCCTAAATCAAATCCTAAGCCTTAAACCTCACATCACAATATTCACGTGAATTCTAGTTAGTAGCGCGTAGGCCTATATACTGTATTTAGTGCCATGTGTTAGGGGGTACTGCGATTTTTGTTTTGACCGACCAGATAGTTTACAGGCTATTTGACCGGCTGCCGGTCAAATAGTTATTGCGATTGTGTAATACCAGGAAAATGCTGTCGACAACCACAGAAAGTACTACTCAGTACTACAATCAGTACTACTCAGTATTCTAAGCAGTCTGCCAAACGGTCAGCGAGTTGAGTAATTAAAGACGTCGTGTGATCGTGTATAAGCAGCATTATAATACAAGCAACGGTTTCATCAACCTTGCAACAAGCCATCATCATCTTACATTGTCGATCACATTACTATCGACAAAAACAAGAAAATGTATAGATCCAATGACCGACAGAATGTACGGTGTTTTGTGTAATTTTTAGATTAGGCTAATAGTACGTTTGCCAATTTTGGCGGTATTGGGTTTGAGTTTTACTCTTGACATTTTACCTCCTGACTTCAAAGTACACATGCTGACAAAACTAGGCTTATACATGAAATTCAATCGTTATGCAAGATTTTCCCGAGTTGTCGAATGGCATAAACAAACGCTCAGCGGTATAACGACTATGTTAATGACGTTGACAATAATAGTAAAATGTCAATGATAATTTTAAACGTTTAATTCTGGGTGAGACGAATTTTTTGAGATCTGAACTTATAACCGTGGTTTAAAATTTTGAGGCCATTTATTCTGAGGTCCTAAAATATATAGCGCATTTTCATCTAAGTTTCGTTAGGAAATGTAAGCTAACCTTAAATTTTTGACAGTTAAAGGCTTATATGGCAATATGAGTTACGTATGGCGTAAAAAGATGGACACGGAGAAACAGTCAAACGGACAGACGTTGCGCTTTGCACTACGTGCGTCACGCGGCAAAAAAACAAGGCGTAGAATGCCGCGAAGCACGACAAAAGCTGCAAGAAAAAAGTACAACTACGGCACTATATGACTGTGAGACTGTCTCTGTGGCATTAAACGGGCTGGCAGAACGGAAGTAGGCCTACACAGTCTGTCCATTAATAATTTCGTGACAGAACTTGATAAATCTAAGCCTCAATGGACTGACCACCGTGTCACGCATTTGCATTGTCTGCGTGTATGTAATATGCCGCGACATCAAGCAACTTCACAAACTGATAGGAAACGACTCTGCGCGCAACGATCTGCCAAAGTCTCAATTCTGCACTAGCAACATGATTTTTTTTGTAAAATTTATTGTAGTGTGACATTATAAAACGATGTCCGAATTCCTGCATAATTTGGCGATTTGGCCTTTACAATTGAAAGTTATTTTTGTGCTTAGTCTCGCAGTCATGTAACATTTGAAAATCCGGTCCTGGATCTGCTTGTCAATCCCGATATCCATCAAAATTTTGCACACTTTGATTTCAGCCAAGAAACATGTATTCGTGCGTAAAGTACCGTGGGCCGTTACATTTAATCTACGGTCTCTGTAATACACGGAACGTTGATCAGTGGTGGAATTTACCACTGGAGATATGGTCATACCTGGTTCCGTAGGTGGATAATTCTACCATGCGTCCACCTTTATATTTCACAGTGCAGTAATAAACACCCGGGTATCACATAGGTGTCGGCCCCTCATTCTGAAGGGTCGCCATTTCGAGGGGCCGCCATTCCGAAAGGTTAAAGGTGGCATTTTGTCAACTTTATTTAGGCCTAGCACCTTGAGATGTAAGTTATCAGGTCTTTGAGACTAATCAATTTTTTTTAACTTACTTAGTGTCCTAAGTATCAGGTCTTCGGAACGGCGAACCGGAACAATCGCAGTTCCCCCTTGGCGAAGGTAATAATTATTCTGATTTTATGGCCACATAAAAGTGCCATAATCTAATAGAACAGCAAACGTTGCCACTTGTTGACTAAGAAATTTATGCTATTTCACACGGTTAGCAAGAGTGCAACATTAAAGTCACATAATTAGCCTGAAGACACGATAAGGTCGTAAAACTCGTTTAAGCGCACTAAAGAGGCGAAAATGGCGTTCACACTGTTATAATAGATATGATTTCTAATGCTTTTGTACGGCTTACGTAACCGTGTCAAATAAAGCACGTGTCAAAAACGGTATTGAAGTGCAATGTGTGACATGGGACGACCTAGGCGTTACGCAGGGTGGGCGATGAGGAGGGATTTTTTATCACTTTTCCCATCCGACTACAGCGTCTGCTTATTTCTTTCTAGTGACGAGCGTCGTAATCTCTCCATCGGGGTTTCGGTCCGAAGGGAGCTTTCTCCTAAAACGCACTTCGCGCATTTTCAGCGTAATTGAACACGTCTGGTAGAAAGATAATTTAGTGGACTTATTTTTACACTTTTGTTTAGAATATGTTCCAACACTTAACAGTGTGCAGTAGAGAGCTGAAACCAAAGTGGCTCAGCCATCCAAGTTGCCATTATTTCAATAATTATTCTATCCTCTTGCTTCTCTTATCTCTCCTGACTAGTTCATCTATTCCTGCTATTTTATTCTTTAGCCTGCTACGAATACAACGTCGTCGTCATAATTTACTGACTGCAATTCACTAAGCTTACTCGTACTAATGGTGCAGAGAAAAAAATCAATTACAATTTTTGTTGCGTGGATAATAAACTGGATATACGGTAGAGTTGTTTTTTTTTCTAGAAGAGACGTTCATGTTAGATTTTGTTCGGGATCGCTACTGAATCAAACTTAATGCACGAATCACGTCTCATTCCGCAGTGACTGCTTACATGGTCGACTATCAAAGGCGTTCCCAGGCTGCAGATTTGCAATATATCGCCACAGCGTGACGCCGAAAGCAGGTGGTCTTTTTACACCACCAGGTGGTCGCGGTAATAATCGCTGGTTACTAATGGTATTCATTAAGATCCTTAAATTAACTACAAAGACTTCCGTCTCTGGCGAAGCATCCGGCTATAGGCGCGGTGGCGCAGCCAGAAAACAATTTGGAGAGGAAAGCAGAAGGGAAGTGGGGCATAAAGGTCGCAATTTTTGTTTTTTCTGTTAATCTTTTTGATTATTTTGTATCTTCAGCGGTGTGAAAATGAAACAAATTGAGTCAAGTAGCTATATATGAGCTATATAAAGTGCTAGATAAAAACTAAATAATAAAATAAACAAACGACGATCGCAGTCACACGAAACAAAAGTCCGGAGCTGTGTGAACTCCGAGTGAGAATGTCAGTTGCAGACACAACACAGGGTCTGCTTGATTACCGCAGATCACCCACAGATCAGCTCAGGTCAGAAACATTGTTTATGTTTAGTGACCGCAGATGGCACCACAGATTACAGCAGATCACTAACTTAGACCATTTCTGTGACCTAAAGTGATCAGAGACAATGACTGATCGCGGTCACTTACATCAGCAGTTACTGGATCTGCGGTTGATTCGATGTGATCTGCAGTGCCATAATGACTTGCCGTCATTGAACATAAGCATTTTCTGGGATCTATGCTTAATCTGAGGTGACCTGTGATGATTATGTGGACCCCAACACCGAGATGGCACGGATAATGTGGTAGAGAGGCCTACGATGCGCCTTATAATCCGAATACGCTGTAGCCTGACGCAAAGCTGCTGCGACGGTTGCAGCCACAAGGACTGTATCCATCTATAGTACTAGGCCTAATGGCTATTACATTCACCTGCTCAGGTGAGCTACATGCAAGTGACGGCCTGCACTGTGTGGGTGAATGTAGGCCACGGTTGCGCACACGAAAAAATGCAACGTCGACGAAATGTCAGCAATAGACCGACGTACTTAGCGACACCGCCTGACCAAGCAGTAGTTTGTAGAAGTTTGTACTATTTAGGCCACTTTAAAAATTTTGAATTAATTGATTGGCTCATCGATTGTCCGTATATCGGGCAATTTATAGCGCGAAGCGCAAAAATACTCTTGCCTTTTGAGACAAATTGTAAAAAGCAGCTGGAGTACAATATGCCACTTTTCTTGAAATCTGTTGACGCACCACCTTTCAAGTTTTGCAAAAAATGTTTTGTAAATGGTCTGCGTTTTATTTCAAGTGGCAATAGATCTAGTTTTAGTGCCACTGTTCCGTGAAATACATTTGTAAGAAGTAAGTAAATAAGTAAGTTAGTAATTAATGTAGAGTAGGCCCTACTAACTCTAAGTAACCTGGAGCGCGCTCGGTGTGCCTGTCTAAACGTTCTTCAGCAAGAGCGATTCTGCGCAAGTTGAAATTTACGGCAAATCGACTTTATCAATTGTCAGAGGAAATCAGACTTGTTAAGATATATTGTGTTAAAAGAAGCCGCCGCCGCCAATCGTTAAAGCCTGTCGACACGAAGTCCTGTCAACCAAACCAATTTGCGTCGCTTGTTTGCGCGATCGATCGGTGACAGCTGCGTCCATCAGACGGTGAAGCTACGAGTAGTCTATGGAGTCCGACCGGTCACCCTGGTCTTTCGAATTCGCTGTCTGATCAAACTATCTGCATCAACGAACACGACAAAAGCACGTCGACGTCTACCATCACGAAACGTCATGTTGCACAGGAAGGAAGCGCGTTTGGGGAGGAATTAAGACGACACAGTCAGTCAGTGGAACACGGTTGAGACAGGCAAACACAGACATGGGCGCACTTGACGTATTTTCCTCAGATGTGACACGCCGCGGTTTAGATAGATCGATGAATTTAATCCATCGCCACTCCATGCATACGACTGTCTAATAAGTGCATGCTATTAGCCTATTTAAAGCTTGTTTGGTAATTGCTGCCTCTAACCAGAATTTTTCTATTGCCTTCATTTTCATCGCATTTTGTTTCAACAAAATGAAAACGAGACAAGACGATATTCGACGTGTGTAGCCGAGGCTGACTAGCGTTATAACAACAGTGTTTCTTGGCATGGTATACTGCAGACGATTATACATTCATTATAGAACAGTGTCTGAAAAACGAGAGACTGATTTGACGTGAAGTCAAACAGATGAGAATTATTCAGATCGACTTAGCGATCACGACATCAGTCCGTTGCAATTTCAATTGTTCAAGACCATGTTCCACTACTTCGATTCGTTGCCGATTTATTGTACAGCTGGTTGTACAGCGCACTGTACAAAAAGTTGTACAACAAATCTCAGTTATTGGCACAAAGCCCAAATTTCCTTAAGCTGATTTTCACCGAAATTCGGTGAAAGTCGCGGATGCTAACCGTAGCTACAAAGTCCGTCACAAGTCTGCGACAAATTCCGGACTTTGTCGCAAAGTTCGTCTAATGGAATTTGGGCTTAAACAGATTTAAGCATGTTAAGCACGTTCGGCCGAACAGAGGCCAGCGCAAAAAGTGCCTTACGGTCCGAAGAAATTTTGAGAGCAACGCAACGTTTTCTGGTTTACATGTATATAAAACTCCTGAATTCAGAAAGCCGTATGTCAAATCATACAATAGCCGCAAAATTGTCTACAGATGTAACGCAAAGTTTATGCCAAGTTTCCGTACATTAATGTCTAACAAGAAATATTATTAGATTATGACCAATCTAATGTACTCCTCGCGCGCATCGTTTTCTTTTGTATTCTTTTAAAAGCTTTTTCGTTCCTTTCGACTTGTATTAGAGACCCGTTTAATATTATACTAATAGTGATTGGCGTCGAGGTCGATATTGAAAACTGTCTTCCCGAAGTTCATAAAATATTGCCCGATTTTAAGAACTGAGAGGAAAAAATTCCAATAACGGTCGATGACGCTAGTTGCCATTTGTCTTTTTATACCTGAACGCATGCGTCTATCTGACACAGTTACGGAGATATGGCGCCTCAAAGGTAATGGGGTCACGACCATGATCTTTTGAGGTCACGTGACGTCATCGGTCACGTGGCCATTCGACTCCCAGGGGTCGATTTCCTATGGTGACCATGCGTCTATCTAGCACCGTTATGGAGATATGGCCGTTTGAAGTTCTTCCAGGAAGACTCTTCCAGGAACAGAGGTCGGTCGTTCGTCGGTCGGTCGTCGGTCGGTCGGTCGATCCTTAATATTACATTGATCTCATAAAATCCTCTTCGCTACGTTAGGAACGTAGCGCGCGAGGAGTAAAAAATGTGCCAAGCCCTCGCATTTTTACCGAGCAGGACCTTATCGAGTTTAAATCCGGCCTTGTTGAGTGGAATTTAATGTTTGCGCTTAAATCGTCACGTAGACGGGTTCACGTAACACGGTCCCATGAACGGAAAGGTAGGCGTCTTTGTGGGGTCCTCAACCACCTGCTGATAGTCTACTTAACAACGCCAACGATATCCAGAGGAAAACAGACAGGCGGAACAAGCAAACCTACTCCCCTACGGACGCAGACATTAATGCGCATCGATTGCATTACAGAAACGCTGCATCAACGAATAACTATTATGTTTCATGCAGCTGCAGGCATAGACGTAACAAACACCATGACACAAGCCTACATTGTAAACAAGATTCGGATGTCACTGTTAATGACACTTCTAATGCATCCGCGGTAGCAGAATCAAGTAAACAAAATTAATGCGCCATTTACACGCAAGGGTGAACAGAATTTTCCCAGGACGTTATCATTCCTAGCGTATGTATTAAAACACGCAGAGCCACACACGCGAAAACACTCAAAAACATAATCTAACTAGAAAATCATTGAGGGATTTTGAAAACGGGTCTTTATTGGCAATTATACTTCAACTTATATTACTTATCGTTGTATACGCCTAACGCCAGTTTATGTTATTTTGTTAGGCCGTCCGGAAGAGTAGTTCCCGGCGCCGGCGGTCTTAGGGCCTATTATTTACCACTAATGTTGTTTTTTACGAGATTTTTGAGTTCCGTCAGCCGATCGCCGCAAATCTTTGCAGTTATCGGAAGTATGGCACCGAATACGTATTTCACAGGATGTCATTTTTTGTCTTCAAGTTAAGCCGTGTGTGTTTCTTCAAAATGCTTTCTGCAATTTTTTGGAGATTGTTTTAGTCCGTGAAATATTTCTGCCCCAAAATACTTTTATTGAGACGATGAACACGAGTTTAAATCTGCAACGTTGTTGATCGATCGAACGCGAAACAATTTTATCTTTGTGTTTAGCAGTAGCGTATAAAGAATTATAACCACAATATCATTTAGCATCTCAATTGGGAGTATTTTGAAGAGTAATGGCTTTGTGTAAAATATTCGGCGCCATGTTTCAAGTTGTGCGCAATCCTGCTAATGTTTTAAAAAACATTTTCCAAATATTTAACGTAAAATACTTGCATAAGGTTTAAACATGGTTTTTATATAAAATAAAAACAAAAATGTTTGCAAAACATTTTTATAAGCTTAAACGTTTTTTTTGTTTTACGCGTAATGATGATTAGTTATTGAAAGCGGTACCTTACTAAAGTTGTCACAACAAGGTGACCCAGATTTTATCTAGCGGAAAACATGCGGTGCATTAGACAGTAGGGTGAATGTTCCGGATATTGTATTAATTGCTCCGGCAGTCGTTTTCGAATGAGTGCGTCTGTCACAAATAATATTAGACTACTTTGATGTTCGTCATCGGTGCGGATATGACGACTCTGAAGTTGTTGCTAATACCGGTAATTAAGGTGCATTAAGGTAAGGTGTAATTAAGGTATTTGTTAGTCGCTGTGCATTGACAAAATCCGACATATTCTCATCAACCACGCATATTGTGCATTGCCACCTTTTTTTCTGCGAATTCGTCCTATTGTTACTATCAAAAACATATGATTTAAAGCTTGGTTTCCAGCATCTTGCAAATATTGAGCAATGCACGTTCTTATGTGTCAATAACTAACGTAATACACTAGCAAAACCGGATTTAAACTAGATAGGCTTCATTGCGGCCCTGTTCGGTAAAAATATGGGAACTCGCATATGTCCTCTGACATTAATGTACAAAAACTTACTATAATTTTAGCGTTACAAACTAGTTCTGCTGTCATTACTTTATTTGAGAAATTGCGTTGAGGCGTTCTAAATTGCAAGTTTGTTTATATGTTGTTTATTTTATTCATTTATTTTAATTTATCAACCAGCACAGTGCAACATAACATGTAAGCATCAAACAAAAATATACTGGCCGATTAGCCAACTCTGGGTTAAAAACAGCTTATGTGTAACCTATGAAGTATAAAATAAAATCGTACATATTATGAACAAATACAAAATATAAAACACATGGAAATTACGTTGCATTCAATACTTACTACCTGAAGAAAATTTATAACTTGAAAAGTAGAGCATATGAAAAATCAGAAGTTTGCAGCATAGTCTTAAACATGGTTAAATTTTTTCTTGGACCAGAGCAGCAAGCAGACGATTCCATAGTGAGATAGCATGAACAAAGAAAAAAAATACGAGAATCAGAATAGAACAACTTAATCGGGTGACCACGTGTACTGTTGTATTGGAGCTAGTTTAAAAACTGCGTCAAATCTATCACGAAGTCAACTACTCAAAAGACCGTCTGGGCTAACTGAGTAGACGCTGGGATGGGGCGACCGAAAATGCGAGACTAGAAAATGGAGCACAAAAATGGCATGCAGGGGTGGATAAGGCGAGATTGGAATATTGAATGGTGTTACTGGTTGATATACATACGACATTGTTTGCGTAGTAGTTAGTAGTAGCAGTGGTCGTCGTCGTCGTCATCATCATCGTCCTAATGTTTAAATTACTTCATTTGGCGGAAATATGCACTCTCACGAGCGCCTTCTAGTTTATTTATTATTTCGTGAACTACCAGTGAGATTAAGTACTGCAATATCTAATCTTCCAATAAAGGCGAACAGAAAAGCGCAGAGTGCAACAAAACCCGGAACAAAAGCAATTGATTAAAGTATAATAGAGTAATGTAGACCTATGTTAAAAAGTCAGCTTGAGAGCTTGGATTGGATAGTGTTACTGGTTGAAATGTATTATGGCATTGTGTTCAAATGTATCAGTGCCGTTGTTTGGGCCTATTGCTAAGTTGTAAGCTAAAAGATCTGGCCATCTGATACGAGTTGTCGGGTTCGTCTTGGTGGATTGATGTCTGTACACCAAGTGTTAAGTCAGGTCATCGCAATGAAGGGCGGTCAGAGTCCAGGAATAAACTGGTGAAGACCACCTGGGCGTCCTCGAAAAACCTGGATACAGCAAATCGGCAATGGCAGACCAGCCAGATGAAGACAGATGTGGCAGAGTGCAGAGGAACATGGACATCGTGGGGATCACAGCTGTCTACGCGTCATGATGATGCTAATAACCTTAGACGCATACATGTATTTTATCTTCATAATATAAAAGTGTTTTCTCGCATTTTCCAGCCCTGCATTTTTGAGCGCGTTTGTGCCGCAAATTCCAGTCTCGCAAATTCCAGTCTTGCATTTTCAGCATCCCCGCTGGGATTCGTAATGTAATATAGCTGACCAATTTGGACGCCCATCGAGCACGTGGTAAAAACGACTGTAATCAAATGTATCCGGAGAGCCGTTTAGACACACTTAGACGTAATGGCCCAAATGCGAACGTTAGCGCAGACGGTCGGCATAAAAAAACGAACAACAACGCACGTAGGCCTACCAAAAAACTGCAAGTCGTGTGTACAGGACCCAGCTAAATAGCCATTACACTGTGAACTAAACTGCCACAACACAGCATAAAAAAGGGAAAATCATTGAAAGTTATATAATTCTAAATAACATTTTGAATTTGGACTCTGCTTTTGTATCAATACCAGCTATTCCATAGACTATTAAAATAACTGCTAGCGGTTTCTGAGCTGCAAAGCCATTCATTATACAATGTGTCTCAAAAAAACATCCCGGACATTTTTGGTTGTAACTTAAAAACTAACTATCAGATTTTGATAATTTTTGGTACGAACATTCTTAACAACTTGCAGTCAAATGATTATTCAGTTTTCCACCTCACCCAGCATTTGTTTTTGCACTACCTGGGGAAAACACAACCAGCGAAATATCACTTTTTATCTAATGCGGCATGATTGCTTAATCAACATAACGCGTAAAAACACATTTTTTTCACATTTTTGACACTTTGGCTGACATTTCATCAGGTTGTTCATTTTTTAACTGCTTGCAGTAAAATTGCTTGAAGTGTTTGCCCACTATGCGAACACAGGCAAGGAGACGCTTTCTCCATTCATTGACAGCAGTATCGATAAAATTCTGCTCCAGACCAATGCAGGCTGTGCCTGTCGCTTCTTGACTCTTCAAACATTCCTAAACTTCATCTGGTAGACACGCTGCTGCATGACAGTCAAACCTTGTAACAGACCAACTGTTGGGGCCCACAGATGACAGATTAAGATAGATGGAATTTATTGACGTTTTTTTTAAAATTCATTTTAACACGTATCATGCTTGGCCGTCGAAAATATCAGGGATGTTTTTTGAGACACAGTGTATGGTCAAAATGAATTTGTTGGCGCAGAGTGTCAGATTCAATGCTCAGCAAAGCGTGATTTGACATTGACAATCGATCATTACTGATACTGACACATAATCAGTTCTTCATCAGTTTCGTCTTTGAACACGACTCGCTCGCTGCTGTATTTTGCGACCGTAGGGACAAAATACGTGGTCAGTGGAATTCGGAAATGTACTTTGCAACCCTGCATGTTCTTTTTTGTGCGCAGAGTCCTTGTTTTGCCGAATATGCCAACGTGCCTTAACCCGTTTCTCTACATTAGTAAATACGTTATTTAACTTTTGTTTGAGAACGGCATTTGATCAGTATCGTGAAGAGTTGTTACTGAAGGAATTTTCTTTGCTTGGTTCAATAGGCTCAGTACTTTCAAGAAGTATTACCGCAGCGACAAAGTAACGGATGCACTGCATTTTGTGCAGTATGAAATGTCTGTTTAATGGACATCAGTCGACGGTCAGGTGAGTGATAGGTCATGTGTGTCGTAGGCTTTACTGTCAGTAATGATGAAGCTGTGTTCGTGTCTGTGAATACAACACTATCGCTTAAAACTGACGCCGAAACGAAGAACAAAATCAACCAAAAACTAATAAGCACTGGTATGAGGGCAAAATTAAATAATTTGCTAAAACTTATACTTCTCTTTTCAGATCTTGTTGAAGCCTGGCCGCTGCTGTAAGTATATATGCTAGTTTGCTTTTCCGTTAAAACTTGAAAATAACATTTTAGAATGTAAAACAGAAAAAAAATATTTACTAAAAAGGTACCAACACATGACAGTATCAAGCTATAGTTTTTGTTATAGCAACATTTTAAATCATTGGTGGGGTCTTAACCTCCCGAACTCTTTTTGCGTAGCACTTTGGATGAGCGCATAAAAGAACAGAGAAGTCCGAAAAAAATTCGGTAGCTATCTGTAAAAACTGCAATTCGGACAATCACAGGCTGCGCGGTAGCGCCAGTCCTGTGTTAATGGCGACCGGCTAAGTAAAGGGAGAATGGCAAAATTCGACCCCGCGCAGATCTGAAACCCCTCAACCGATCGACACAAAATTTGAAACAGGTGATTACGTCGGCGAGACGACCCCCGTGCAAAATCTCGTGCAAATCCGTCCATTGGGGGCTTCTCGGCAAATGGGTGAAATATAACGAAAATTTTTCTCCGATATATATACCTTTTTTTTGTTGACCGACCTACAGGTCAGACCGCCCGGCGGATTTTCACGCACGATGGCTCGGACAACGCGGCCTCACGC
>Ga0209367_1003708_pt1 | contig 20890 bp, 9 predicted proteins | sample WorMetLIZISLAND2_FD_187412 | JGI IMG/M metagenome (GOLD analysis project Ga0209367, IMG submission 187412) | Marine gutless worms symbiont microbial communities from Max Planck institute for Marine Microbiology, Germany - Olavius geniculatus... ...
GGTGTACAATGTTGGAACTTACCGCAAGCTTAAAACAAAGCCAAAAACAATCGCGGAACTCAAGGAATCGCTTCAGGTTATCTGGAGCAACCTACCACAAGGACCGATCAACAAGACTGTGAAAGACTTCTCAAATTAAGCGACTGAAGGCTTGTGTTGGAGCTTGGACCTCTCGGTGGACACTTCGAACATTCACAGTAACAATGGAATTTTGGCATCTGATCATTAGTTAACTGTGTTGTTTGACTTGTTTTAACTATGTTATTGAACTGCCGTTGTAGCTTGAACATTTTTTCACGCTGAAAAATCGGTAAACGGTCATGTTAAAAAATCTATAACTTTATCATTTTTCAATGAAATCAAATTTTATTTGGCATTTAGCCATAGAACAACTTAGTAAATAAATCCGTAAATTTTCAGATTATAATGCTAAACGGTTGCTGAGAAAACAGCGAAAAACTTTAGGGGGCTACTTTTTTTCTGCCGCACCCTGTAGAAATTCACTGATAAGGCATTAGTTCATAATGGTACCTAACAATCAGCCAAGTGGTGTTGGGCTCATTTACTCAGTAAGACAGTACAAACTCTGCCAATAATTGGCATCAGCTGAAGCCAATCGACACTGGCCGATAGTCAGTTCACCTTTAATTATTACAGATGTAAAATAATAACACATTCAAAGCACTCAGTCACCATTCACACTCTGTCACAAACGTCTTATAATATTCCTAAATTACCTGAACATGCAGTACCAAGAACTGTTTACTTGTGACTGAGTTAATGACTACTGCAGTGCAAGTTCCATTTTCTATAACCACAGAACCATCTTACGATACAATGACATTTGAAGCGAATGCTCAGTACATTGTCCATTAAGTCAGAACACTGCTGCAAGAAACATATCAAATACGAAAATGCACATGACATACGTTTAACGGTGAAAAATATTCCACAGCCCTGATCAGCACGAACGCGGACCTGTCCGACGCACTGCGCCAACAGTGATCCTATTCGTATCTTCATGCAGCCGAGCTGTACCTCAGTATTCTGCACCAAACCTACATCGACAGATTATCCACTGTAAACAACAACTGAGACAACTGAACTGCATGTGATGCTAACAGGTAACTGATTTCTTTAATACATTTTATGTATTCTAACATGATGCACTTAGAAAAAACAACTGTAAGGCAACCTTACAGTTTATACAAAGCAGTCACAAGTAATGTAAACTGAAAAAAAAACTAATACAGATTACGTTATTCAATCACAAACAGCACTGTGCCATCAAGTATCAAGAACTACTGTCTCATTAGGTTAACACATTCAGCACCAGACGTGTTAACACAAACTATATATGTATAGCATTTTCAATGCAATACAGGCCCTCCAGGAGCATTTATGCTGTCCTATACATTATACCCATGCTTAGTACTGTCACCTGGCAAATTGTAAAAATATTATGTGGCCCATACCTTGAGAGTCGAGTTTTAAGTAGTGACTGTTGTTCTTGTTGCTGCTAACAGTACTACTACTAATACTATAAATACTACTACTAGTGATAATAATAATAATTATAATACTGATGCCATGCCAATATTTGCAATGCTGTTGTCATGGAATTGTCATTGCAAAGTTCACCGGCTTATGTGAAGCACAGCACCAGACAGGCACCAACTTTATGAGTTCTGACCAAGCCAATCAGCCTGAGCCAAAAGATCCACCTATAGACATTACTGACTACATTCACCATCACCATGTATTACTATTTCTCAGCTTGACAGCTGATACTCATTTTATCGTTCCACGGAGAGCAGATGGCTGAGACAACATAGGTGGCTAGTTACATACCGAGACAGATGGTCACCCATCCAACTACTAACCGGGCCCGGCGTAGAGCAACTTCCTTTATCAGACCCAATGCAGTGCATCTACATCACGCCAGATGCCACCAACCACCAACTACTACTACGGTGACTGCTGCCACTACTACTAAAAAACTACAACTAACAGGAATACTACTTCTCGCCCAGGCATGATTTCAGCCCTGGTGCTGAATGTGTTAAACAATCCAAAACAAAATAATAAATTTTACACAAGGGTCAGTGACACACAACTAACACAACATTTGATGCAGTACATTTCCACAGCCAATTTTCCAGGTGGAGTTTAATAAGTTAAGTCTGCTAATAAAATCAGCCACCTCAGCGAACAAGGCTGATGCAAGACAATGGCATGAGGTGTTTTAAACACACACTAATGGACTCAGCACAGGCATAGTACTATTACTTAGCTAACTAAATGAACACAATTAATCTTGGAAAAAATTTCAGGACTCTGTAATATTTATCCAGCAGTTCCCGGTAGTTTCAAGTCTGGAAAAAACAACTCTTGATTTTCCAGACTGTACAAAACCAATACTGGTATCAGTGGAAGAGAGCAAACTCACAAGGTACGAGCTGTTTGCCATTCCACAGGCAGTACTGACGACCGCCATCTGGCATCATGACGTGGTACACCCCACCGGGTATCAGACCTTTCTGCATGTTCTGCCAGCGCGTCTGATCCGTGGGGATCTGCAGCACTGGGGCAGCTGCCTGCGGGCGACTCACCTAAACATCCGCGGCAGCACAAACACACTGCCTACCACATAGCCACATCGATTATACTATACAACTATTACAAATGATTAATTTTACAAGTTAACTGCACAAATACTATAACTGCAAAAAGTGTTTTATCATGTTCTATCTTGCACAAAGATCATGCAGAATTAAATTTCATCACGTTGTCAACTACTGGTATTGGTTTAGTGACTGATCTATCTGAACAAGTGTCCACGTCTTGAATGAAATGATGTAAATACAGTAAGCAGTTGAGATAAGTGTGAGGCAGCTCAAAGTCAGCTAAAATACGTTACACTTCTTTACAAAAATAACCTTTTTAAATTCAGCAAATGCATGTAAATTGTTTACTGATTTGTACCAAATACCGTTTTACCCGTGCAATTCACACATACCAAGTACAGTGAAGGAAATGCGGTTACCAACACACAGTAAAGTCAGCAGCTGTTGTTGCCTTACGTTAGCAATAAAAAATTTCATGTGCTCAACAATAATGTACAGAACAAATGTAGCATTCCAGTACTAATAATTAATGCTATAAACTAAACAAGTAGTCAGAGTAGTTTCTACATACGTGACTTATGGTAGCAGCCCGAGCAGCAGGTACCATTGCAGCAGCTGAGCTTGGCACAACAGTACCAGTATTAACTGGCAGCCTGCAAACAGACCACTGCTTATGATCCGCACGTGTCTGATGGCCTACTGATAATGGTTAGGACATTGGACATGCAATCAAAAGATTGTGAGTTTGAATCAAGTCAGGTCACCACCAAGTTGTTACTGCTTGAATGGGTGACTGTCTGTATATAATCAACACCAAAATCAACTCAGCCTTCCATCCCTCTGGGCTAGGTAAATTGAGTACTCACCTGCCCAGCAGTCCAGCTGAGATTAAAGCAGAAAACTTTCACATGTGTTGGGTGGCGTGACCCCATTTGGCAGGTGACACCCCATAGCATTAAGACAGGTTTCCCATGAAGAGGTATACACCCTTTTAACATTCTTAAGTATAAGATGCATAATAATAATACATAAAAATAGCCATATTTCCTTGCAATGATACAAACTGTCTAGCAAAAGTGAGAACATATGGAACAAGATAATGTTCGTATGAACATGGAGTCTGTCCAATGCATTACGACAGTTTACAGTATATGTCCGTATAAATATAATCAGTGAGCTGTTTAAAACTGTAGAAAAAATCAAACAGTTTAATTTCAAATTGTATAGCAGCAATGATCCTTTCATCCTTCTGTATTATTTTAACTAAACAATAATGTAATGTAATGTAAACAGTAATGAGACCATTCCATTTGTCACCAGTGCAGTGCTTTTACAATACTACAAAAGGTGCATCGTCACCATGCGTCTATCTGGCACTGTTACGGAGATATGGCGCCTCAAAGATAATGGGGTCACGAGTTTGACCTTTTGGGGTCACGTGACGTCACCACTCACGTGACCATTTGACTCCCAGAGGTCAACTTCATATCGGTAGTCCATAGTGACAATGTGTCTATCTTGCACCGCTGCGGAGATATGGCGCCTCAAATATTGGACGCACTAATGCAACTTTGTCGTACAGTTGCCTCTCTCTTTTATGTGCATAATGTATAATGAGTAACTTGGCCGTGTGCCAAGCCTGCACGTGACCAGGTGGTTCTAATGAACCTGTGAACTTTAATGTTTACTGATGGTAGTCATCTTTGACATAATATTTAAACACCCATATAGTGTCAGGTGTGTCTGAGGCAGTTAAGTTGTGAACAGGCAGTTCTGATCATGCCCAGACATGCCTAAGTTATATTGTTAAAGCTAGCAAGACAGAAAAAGCCAGCTGGATCAGTAAGTAAGCCATCTACATTAAGTCATGGCTCCATCTGTTAACTGTAGCCTCAGCAAATGCCTGCAGCTGTTGAAACTTTTACATTATTTGCATTACCACCATCTGTAGGCATGCTCTGAAGAAGCTGTGTGGATAGCTGTGGTATTTTAGTGAAGCACTGGTTTCATTTGCTTTTTTGACCTAAAAGTAGATGCCATTAAGGAGAAAGCCATGGTTAACGCACCCAGAAAATTAAACTGGAAATCTACCAAACCAGAGCACACTACTGTAGATGCAGTTCGAAATCTCCAACAAGCAGCTTCACAACTTTGTTACACAGAACACAAAAAGCTGTCATATTTTGTCCATTTCAAATAGTTCTCTGGCAAAAGATCTAGTGACATGGGCAAGCAATAAGATTACTTAGATGCCAGACAATTGTCAGAGAACTTTGTGTTGTCAGTAACATTGCTAAACGTGAGTACTGGGGTTGCTCTAATGCTTCTTATAAAATATAAAGAATGAATGCGTTTGCCCTGCAGGCAGTCAAAGAGCACTGCAAGTGCTTTACTGACTCAAATAAGTCAACACTTTTACAGGGGTGAGCTGCTGGTAGCATCAGTGCACATAAACTGCCAGTTTCCAGTAACACAGGTAGAAATATAAGTAATACCTGGACTTAACTGTAACTTGTGACTAGTATAAGATAACAAATTTGTATAACAGTGCATGCTCTAATTAATAAGAACACTTTCTGTGTGCATCTGGGCATCCATAACATAGATATCCTTGAGCAATTTTAGGTGTTTGTCATGGCCCGAATCTACTATATATGAAATTTCACAAGCTCTGAGCATACCCTAAATATTGAGCAATTTGGAAAATTTTTCTCCCACAACGTTAACTTTCTTGGTAGATCAAAGTAATAGGGTGGGAGCCTGGGAAGTTGATATTTTGAAAGTCATGAAATTTGGTCCACCCTATTACAAGCCCCATGAAACCCAGCTGACACCATACATTCACCGTGAAATACTGCAATATACTGTAAATTAATAGCTTAAAGAACAAGCAACCCACCTATTAGCAGCAGGCTGTGTTGGCTGAGTCGCTGCTGATACTGGTGCACTCTGTCTAGCAGATGTCACTACCGAGCTGCTAACGGCAGCAGCACTGGTTCTGGTCGTAGATACCGGAATGTTTGGTGAATTCCGGCCGTCTCCCGGACTGCCGTCACTCTGTTCGAGAAGTATGTCAAGAGCCTGGTCGTTGCTTATCTCCTCGAGGATTTTAGTGGGGCGAGGATATCGACGCATCATCGAGTCGAAACAGTGGCGAACCGAATAGACAACCACCTGAAACTGGGACTTTCCTTCCGCAGCGTAGATTGGGAATATGGCAATGGATCGCTTCATTTCCACTGCAACAACCCATCGTGTCATGTTAGATTATGTTACTACAAACTCAACAGAGGAGATTATTATCCACCTCTGATGAATTATACGAAAACGAGAGAGTGGAAGTGTGAAACATGCCTGCCCAAGAAATCAAAAACAGTCTGCGGTCTGTGAATGTTTGTCCAAAAACATTAACACATTCATAAATGTTGACAGTTTATGCAATGTAAAATGATTCTCATAACGTACAGGGTGCGGCAAAAAAAACTAGCCCTCTAAAGTTTTTCGCTGTTTTCTCAGCAACTGCTTGGAATTTTAATTTGAAATTTTACACATTTGCTGAAACCTGTTACATCTAACTGCCAAATAAAATTTGATTCTGTTAAAAAATGACGAAGTTATAGACTTTTTAACATGACCGCCTACCGATTTTTCAGCATTCAAAAATGTTCTGGCTTCAACGCCAATTTAATAACATCCTTGAAACAACACAGTTAACTAATGATCAAATGCCAAAATTTCATTGTCACTGTTAATGTTCGAAGTGTCCACCGCCAGGTCCAACACAAGCCTTCAGTCACTTTGAGAAGTCTTTCACAGATTTGTCGATTGGTCCCTGTGGCAGGTTGCCCCAGATAACCTGAAGCGCTTGCTTGAGTTCAGCAATTGTCTTCGGCTTTGTTTTAAGCTTGAGGTAAGCTTCCAACATTGCACCCCACACATGATAGTCCATTGGGTTCATATCTGACGAATTTAGAGGCCACTGGTCTTTGGTGATGAAATCTGGACAATTGGTCCGCAGCCAGTTCTGTGCGCTGCGCGGCGTTGCCCGCTACGTGTGTGCTGACTAGAAGATGAATCCAGTGGGCAGCCGGCGATTGCTTCAAAGGAAGGATAATTTAATGATAATTTATAAACAATATAAATTGCTGTTTGTCAAAACGTCACTGTGACGTCATCAGCAGTAACGTGTAACCGGTTTTTAAAAATTAAACAGCATTTTTAGCATGAACATTTTTGAATGCCGAAAAATTGGTAGGCGGTCATGTTAAAAAGTCTATAATCTGTCATTTTTCAACAGAATCAAATTTTATTTGGCAGTTAAATGTAACAGGTTTCAGCAAATAAACACGTAAAATTCCAAATTAAACTTCCAAGCAGTCGCTGAGAAAACAACAAAAAACTTTAGGGGGCTACTTTTTTTGCCGCACCCTGTAGTAATGGTTGTTTTAATGCAGCATATCGCATATCATACAAAATGACTGAACAATAAAAATTTCCTTAATTCTATATATCGAGAACTGATTCCCCATTCAATTATTTTACAATTTCTCTCAGCTACTCTAGATTAAAATAATAAGGTCCCTCAAAAGTAAATATGTTGGAACTGACAATGCAGTCATTACAAGCACAATGCCAACTTTTTCACACAACCAACATCAAACCAATAACCACTCAATGCAAATAATAAACTGCCACAGCTCAACAAAGTGTGGAGTACAGAGCATAGAATATTCAGAAAATATGCTAAATACCATTACTAGTTGGAGAGAAATCATTGCTAGTCAGCCCGAATATGTTGCGTATCTGGCGCATGCAGGAGCCTTCCAGGAACAGAAAAATGACAGGAAAACTAAACGTATTCAGATTAGCTTTGCATTTTATAATTGCTCGTGCATTCAGCAGCACCGGTGCATACGAATAACCTAAAACAAACACACTTAACAGTACAAGACACATACTAGAAGCCTGCCCTCAGTACACCAGAAATGGATTCTGTCATATATAGGAAAATTTTCAAACAATAAAAACTGGAGTGATCGCCATGATAACTGAACAAAACCAATAACAGATGAAAAAACCATTTTCCCATATCCACAATATCTACCTTACCCCTCTTCGCAGTGAGCAGCAAAAGTGTGCAAGCACAATATTTACTACAACCTCACAACTACATGCAGATGAGATACATTTTATATTTTCCCTTAAAATCAGAGTCAAAAGACTAGACATGGTATATTAATGTTTAACTAATGACTGTTCTTAGCCTTACCCAATAACAGCAGCATGTCAGTGTGGGTTACAGAGCTCTCTCTGCATGTAATACGGGTCCATAAAACAGCATCAAATAATAAAAATATAATGACATCAAGACAATTCCTATGACAACGCTGTAATGCACAAATGAATTAGGATCCCAAATTTCCCAGAAGTGAATCAAATCAGCTTAGTCACTACCAACGTACCATTAAGCGTGAAGAGAACTCCATCGTCTTTGAACGTCACAGCAGTTAAAGGCTTGAACTTCTTGGTGCCGAGTCGTATCTGAACAGCGTTCACTTGGAAGACGTACGCTGACGACGCCCCAGATACAATTGTTGTAGGCGCCTGGACTGAAGAGTGTGGGGCCGTCACTGGCAGTCGCGGTGGAACGTTCGATGCGACGGACTGAGTCGGTGGCTGTTGACTGTGCAACGTGTTGTGAGCGTACGCTGGCTGTGCTGCCGTCTGGGTCACCGTCACCGATCCAATGACAGCAGAAGGCCACGGCTGACTAATCCTTGGCTCTGTTGACTGGAGAATAGCCCGAGTTGCGGCAGCTGACGATGCATGAGTTGTGCTGGCAAATATGCTTGCAGTAGTCGGATGCGAGACCAAACTGTTCACGTTGGTGCTCGCCGTAACTGTGGGTCGGCTTTGAGTCGACGTGGACGCTGCTGTCACTCCAAGCACCGGATACGCTTGATTGTTTACATTCACGTACAGCGCCTGAGGACGAACCAAACTGTCGGACGTTGATGGAGATACTGTAGAAACCACTGCAGCACCACTAGTGTTTGAGGTGACACCATTGCACTGCACTGCCGAGCTGTCAGTAGGGTGAGTCTCAGGGCAGGAGCGCTTCGGTTCAGCACTGTAGCAATGGGCAGCGCTGTCATCGGACAGCGCCGTACCACATGTGTCACACACGCACAAATCAGTACTCAGCCGATTACACGTGGCGCAAACAGCATACGTGTCTGGCTACAAAATACACCATGTAACAACTATTATATGTATGAAATTTTAACCATATTACACTGGTAACAAGCACATCACCACAAAAACGATAAAAAAACACAACATAGGTCAAAATGTTGATCAATGATCATGTAAGGGTGGCGATGTGTCATAACACTTGGCCATTAACACTCATATTCAGTACTTAGACTGCCACTGACGTAAACGTCTTGCACTCTCCTATCACCATACAATGACGTATAAAAAAATCCCCCCATATGACGCACTTGCTTGTAGTGTCCAAAATTCATAACACTCTCGGCTATAATATTAAGCATCAGAAATCAGTGCTGATAAATCCATCTCAGCTGAGGGGGCTTTAAAGGTCCAAGGACACTTAAAATTAACATATATATCTTTTGTCCATTTTCCTAAAAGAGCATAATGTTAATTTTGACAGTAATATCAACGACGAGCGATTTATCAGCATAGAGAAATCTATGTTTGAAATTCAATTACCTAGAAAATGACCTAGCAAACGAGCCGCCATGTTGGCCTAGCTGATGACGTCACCGCATGTACCCATTTGTCACAACTTCAACGTAAACACGTATCGAAATGGTGAGTTTGTAGAGGGAAAATAATGGCTGAAGCATCTAATATCGACAGTAGGAGCAAGAATTTGAGCGCAGACAAAAGCTGAGTTGCAAAACAACAGTGTGCAGTTAGGACTGCATCCTTACCGCTTTGAACCATATTGTGAAGTTGTCGAGGAGACTGGTCAGCCTAGTGGGCCTGCAATAAACAATGAGTGACTTCTGAGTATGGACTGGTAATAATGCATTTATTTGTTGTCTGTATTGATTTATTAATTACTATATTGCTTACTACACGGTAATAAAGCCTGATATTTATGGCTATGTCTGCAATTCAATGCCATTGTAGCAGCGTTGCTCTATAGTAAGGAGGGGTAAGAAGAAACACCGCACCGGCAGCACCGACCTCACCGACCGCACATTACCACATTAACGCTAGCCCAAACTTTAGCCCTAAGGTTTGCCCTAGCGTCCAGTTTGACGTAATTTGCTGCTGGTGCGGTTGGTGCTGCCGGTGTGGTGTTTCGTCACAGCATAGTAAGGACTCTGGTAAAAGCAGATGTGCAGAGGTTAAGGATCAGTGTGATGCACTTTGTGATTGAGCTTTTGCTTCCAGAATGAGTTCTTTACATTCCTCCTATTCTTTCTTTGTCATATCATGTGCAATACAAATGCCCTGAAATTTAGCCTGCACTGACTTCAGTTTAAATGGTGATTCCATAACAAGGTTCTTTATACGGCGATTGGTCAGCTCCACCAAAATCGGTCTTTGTTTATCCTGATCTCTTATTCCTAAACGGAATACTTTCTTAATATCCTCAGGGACTGCACCAATTTCCAAGCCTGTCAGCAGTTTTTCACAGAACTTTTTATCCTCACTGCCACGTTCTGCGGCAGTCTCAGCTTCACTTTCCAGTACGCGATACAGTATAATATTGTTTCTTCCCGCATCTTTGTCCTCTTCTTCTATTCGCGCCTTTTTTGTTTCTTCAGTCTTCTTTCCTATATCTCGCACTTACTCAGCCACCACTCCAAGTGACTCATTAACGTGTTTGGCTGCAACGTTGGCCATGCTGTATAGACGATGCAATCAACCGAAAACTACAAGCAAAACGAGAAAACCGGAAAACAGAAATTAATTCCAAATGTAAAATTTACTAACCCTTTTCCTTGCCAGTTTGTGCAGTGCAGGTGTCATGACAGACGACGCAGGAATATTGTCAGCATTTCTCTTAATCTTCCCAGACACTGTAGAACAGCATCTGGTAGCAATTTCTTGTAATATGGCAGAGTGAAGCCCATAGACTGTTTCAAAGAAACACTTGAGTCGAAACAACTCTCATCAAAATGGGTCGAGCACAGCAGAGCCCACTGGGAAGGCTCATAGTCTTTCTCGGCCCACTCATCGCAACGATTGACAGCTACAAACTTCACCCACTGACGTCTAATACTGGCATTTTTTGGAAAGCTGAACAAACTGACGTTGTCTTTGGTTGTATTACTGCAGTATCCAGCTACACATCGCCTTCCGCCAGCCCCTGGCATTATAATGGACGAAATTTATACGAGAAAACCTATTAACTACAACAGCAACAACAAAAATGGGTACATTCGGTGATGTCACTTCCCATCACTGGCCTAGATTGAAGTTTTTTGCATAACATAACGTAATGCCGGATTTTGTTAGATTTTACGCATTAATTTCGTATATTTAAAAAGCTCAAATCAACATATATATGCAAGGTGAAATGTCTAAATCAGATCTACATAAATTTCACAAGGGAGTTCGACCGTGGCCATGGACCTTTAAGACTGAAAATACAGCTTATAGAATACAAACAATAGCAAAGAAATACGATCCTTGTTTCAAAGTGCAAAAGCAGCTACTGCTTTCAGTGCATCTTAGCCATCGTAATTCTGTCTGTCCGTCCGTCTGTCACACGGGTGGATCAGTCAAAAACGGTCTAAGCTGCCTGAAAGACTCTAGTTTCAGGAACCGTAAAGATTTTCCATAAATTCGAAAAGGGTCATTCCAAACGAGGGTGCTAAGTGAGAAGGGTGGGCAAAATTTGCGATTTTTGGCCAATAAGTCGCTGTATAACAGGCTGAACGGTAGTTCAAGCTATGTGTTAATGGCGACTTCTCTTTCTTATGGGAAAGCCAAAAATTCGACTCCCCACAAAATCAGATAAAATTGAGATAAAATTTGGCACGGTTGATTACGTTGGCTAGATGACCCCACATGCAAAATTTCATATAAATCTGCACAAGGGGGGCTTCTCGGCAAATAGGTGAAATATACGCAAAAATTTTTATAGCTGTACATATACATTTTTTTCAGAAACTCACCTAAAGGTCAGACCCTTCGGCAGATTTTTGCGTGCAATGGCTCAAAGGACGAGGTCTCGTGCAAGGATGTGCCTTTTGGAAATTACAAAATTTGAAATTAATATTTAACGTATTTATTCAAAAAATTCTAAAACATTACAATGGAGCCTATAGGGAAAATTAAACAATTCTTAAAACTGTCATAACTTTGGCTGCGTGTAAGATAAAGTCATAATTTTTGGTTCTATGGTATGGTTTTCGGGATGGCCAATCTAATGGTGTCATTTAATTCTACCCCGGACCCTCCCTGGTTGCCATGGCAACAAAATTTGGGACAAAATTGGCTATAACTTGGTCTGTGTAAGAGATATCTGCGAGATTTTTGCGTCTATAAGGGAGTTTTCAGGGATGAGCAATTGAATGCAACAAATCGCATTTTCCCCCGATCGACTCCTGTTGCCATGGCAATGAAATTTGGGACAAAACTGGCTAAAACTCGCCTTGTGTAAGAGATATCTGCGAGATCTTTCGTCTATAGGAGGGTTTTTGGGGATGGGTCATTGAATGCTGCAAATCGCATTTTTCCCCAACCGACCCCCGTTGCCATGGCAACGAAATTTGGGTCAAAATGGACTATAACTCGACATATGTACAAGATATCTCCGAGGTTAAGTCCAGAGTTAATCTTTGTCACGTTTATTCACGGAAAAACTAACCAGAGTTTGCTAATCCGTGAGTTAAACCCAAGGACCTATACATTAAACCTCGACATTATAACCACACCATGAATCAAAAGTTTCGATAGGCGGTAGTTGTCATGTGGCTGTTCATTTACGGCCCACTATAGCCTTATGAACTAAATGGCGTGTCTATGCGTAGTAGAAGATATTTAAATGGCAATGAATGTACAGTGTATTCCAACAGAATGCAATAAATGCAACACAATGCATCGCAGCACTTGTGAAAATTACAATTTTAATACATAATCGCAATTACAATTGTTACACAAATTTTTAATATTGTCAGCTTTACTGCGTATCACCCCTATGTAAAAGTCCACTGTTCCATGTGAGGCATGCCGCGAGGTGAAAGTCACTGGCGCAGCCTTCATTTTCATTCACAGCAACATGGCAAATTGCACCCATAGAAAAAGTGCAATCATATTGTGATAACTTCACTGACTATAATGATAGAATTCACTACGCAAAACGTTGTCACAGTTCTTTGTCCTCTGGTTCATCAATTTACGACTGTGAAAGGTTCGCAGATATTTATACGAATCAGCTTCAGTCTTGCACTAATTGCAGGTTAACCTTGCAAAATCGGGAGGTTAACTGCGTGAGTTAAGTCTGAGATAACCGAGAGAGTTAACCTACTGATGTATCATGAATCAATGCGACAATGATTAAGTTTTGTAATTACCGACTTTAACCTATAGGTTATCTTTAACCTGAACGTGAATAAATCGGCCCTAAGTGGGTGATGCATGCAATATTAGTTTGTTTACTGTTTACTTATATGGCCATTTCGTGGATATAAAAGGAATTTTGTTCTGAATTGTCAACAATGCAGGCCAGCGTTGACGTCATGCCTGACGAGTGTCGTCTGCTTTGTTCAGTCATGCCATTAGGTAGTAAGTAACAGTTAAAAGTGGCTTGGCTACTGTAAGAAATAATCTGAAGTGCAATATCTTTGTAACTGATCACCAGTAGGAAAACCGTATTTTAGTAATAAAACTGCAAATATAAATGTACAAAACATCAGTTTATACACTTGTTAACGGCAACATTTAAAGACTTGCACATTGAAAACAGCAAAAATTACAAAAGGTGATATTGCCCACATTACACTGACTGTGTGTCAATGTGCTGCTGAATAATATCATCTTTTGTAATTTTTGCTGTTTTCAATGTGCAAGTCTTTAAATGTTGCCGTTAACAAGTGTAGAAACTGATGTTTTGTACATTTATCTCAGTAACGGTGCGAGATAGGGCCTAGGTTACTATTAATCACTAATAGGAAGTGTACACTGGCTCTCGACTGGCGGCGAATTCAATGACCTTGAATGAACGTGAATGCCAAAATAGGGGGTTTTATGGTTTTTGGCAATTTTGGGCTGTGACACAAGTCTATATCATTCACAAGGTGGCGCCACAGAACAATCGTTATGTAATCCAGATAGAGAATTTGGTATTTGTATATTAACTTAGCATCAACACACCAATTTTCAGCTAAACTACTGAACTGGAACTGCAATAGGCTTTCGCGCATCTCGTGAGCATCAAATTTCTTGTTTGCTAATAGGATTACAGTCGTTTTTGCAACAAAGCCGCAATTTTGCTATGAATGATGAATTCTGCTTCTGAGATATTAAAAATAGCTTCACATGTCACTGGTGGATTGGCAGTCCAGTGTTACTGGTACTAGATGTGGAACAGAGGTCAGGAGTTTGATTTAAGGCAGACCCGCTACCAAGCAACAACTATGGGGAAGTTGTTCACAGCTGCAAACCTGTGTAGGACAGTAGATATATGTGATCTAGATTGGTTAAATTGGCTTGTAACCGTCAGGTTATGGTTTATATTCTCACTGTGGGTCATTTGCAAGCAACCTTAAACAAGTTACTAACTTTCCGTGTGCTCAGATGAAATCAGCCCCCCACCCTCAGTGAGATGGAAAATGAGTAGTGGCTAGACCTAGTGTGGCTGAATGGGGCGAGAGTATGTCTCCCTAGCAGCAAACTACGAATCCAACTGTTCCCTGATGCAAGTAATGAATGGCCACTGCGATATCGTTAACTCATGCCAATCAGCTGCCACTTCCAAAACTGTAAAGTGATTCTGGTCACAAGCCCGACTCCTGAGAAGTTTTTTTCCGATTTAAAGAGAAGAGTGGCAGTAACATGTTTTTGCTGGCAAAAACACCCAACCCTACTTTTAGCAGTTTCAGCATAACAAATAATTGTCAGTCAGAATACTCACCTGATCTGTGTCAGCATGCCTTTTACCAGATACCACTTCCATTCTATAGCAACAAAACATTACAAGCATTATAAATATTTCCAACATCATGTAATATTTATCTATTATATGCATAAAAGTTAAACCACATTTACAATTTAAATCTGTGCAATTTCCCAATTACGAAGCAACAAGAAAGACAATTCAGAGAACAAGTATAACCAGCAATATTATGTTTTGAAAAACCTTCTCAATCTCGTTATTACTCTGGTGCCACTCACTAAAACTACTGGCAAATAATTTCAGTTCCTGTTCAATTCTGTGATTTTGATCATCATTATTCAATTTTAGTTAACAAATTTTATACTTTATCTCACACAAAATAATGGATGTCTAGAGATGGTCAGCAAAACGGCAACATGGAAAAATTAGAAGAACCATTTTTAATGCATGACAGAACATAGTGCTCAGCGCATACTGGTACCAGCTATCGAAATGGTGTCATTCCATCCATCTGTCCTGGTGTCACATCTCAGTACTGAATCTAGCCCAGGTGAGATAGAAACTCTGGGCTTTTACCGTGTGATAGCGCAGAGTCTCTAGTTTCTTGCATTTTGTGGCAGGTCAGGAGATTCCCCTTAAAGGTCCATGGCCACAGTCAAACTCACTTGCACAATTTATGTAGATTTAAATTAGACATCTAACCTCGCATATATAATATGTTGATTTGAGCTTCATCAATGTACAAAATTAAAGAGCAATTTCAAACGAAATGCGGCATTACGTTACATTAGGCAAAAAATTCTTATTTACCAGTTCCCCTGGTGATGTCATCAGCCTAGCCTAGAGACATCATAAATATTAATGGCCTAGCCAGTAACGTCATCAGTCTAGGCTTGGCCATTAATATTCATAATGTTTATTAACTAGCATGATGACATCGCCAGGGATGCCTACATGCTAACATGGTGGTGCGTTTTCTGCGTGATTTTCGTAGATCGTCGATTTCAAAGGTAAATTTCTACGTGTTGACAAAAAGCTGGGCACTGATATTGCTGTCATAATTATCAGAACATTATGCTATTTTAGGAAAATCGATAAAATATATACCTTAATCTTGGTGTTCATGGACCTTTAAGCAAGAGCATCAAAGATGGGTACCCTCCGCTCTCCCGTCATTTTGCCACCATTAACTCAACTCAACTCATCTAGCATGAGAATGATTGCAGATAGATGGAGACTGAACTTGGATGACCTTAAAGGTCAGTACTGCAACAGAAACTGTATATGCTGTAGCACATCTTCCCTAGCAAGGCGTTTTTATTGTGAGAAAAATTTGCGAAACCTGTATCCGATATTTCCGTTGGTTACCGGTATTTACGACTGTGGCAATTTATATCGCCTGGCAAGATGACCACATGCGATGTCTGTTATACTACAGTGTAATGATTATAGCTTTGGAGAGCAGCATTCCGTTAACATAGCGTGCATGGATGGAACTGTGTCACCTCTGAGAAATTGCTTTCTCTCCGTGATTGGAAGTCATAGGCAATATGGTCGGCTATCCCTAGTGACAGCTGGTCTTCTTGTCTATAATCTGCAGCGCTGTTGATGTTGGCATACTGCTAACCACGCAAAACAATGACACTACCGTCTGTCGCACAAACATAACTTGTTTTGATTTGTCACACGACGTGCTGTACAACATTGCCTCGGTCAATGTCTATGTTTCTCAGTTTACTTACTGCCAGTTTCTTCTTTAAATGCTGTCTGATCTTGTTAGGCTGTACGTCTGTCTGTCCGCATATTTGAAATAAAAACAATATTTTATTTATTTATTTATTTTTATAGTCCAAGTTAACAGCCAGTTCAATAGCTTACCAGCTTGTGTCATTATTAGTGAAACAAAAAATTAAAAGTGGATTAAGTTTGGGAGTGTTTCAAAGCTGGTAGTGATAAGGTTAAGAATAGGGATAAATTCCATCTATGGCTATGGTGGATCTTGACTATGGCAGACCAAAAACTAACCAAATTTGGACTCCTTCAAACTAGTGACCAGTCATCGGGTTTAAGTTCAGACTTGAACCCGATAACTTAATCACTAGTCCATTCTGCCAAATTCCAATTTTCCTAACTCTAACCCTTTTCGCTGAATTCTGAATCGCCAAATTCCTAACTGTGAAATGAACTTTGGCTTAGTGGAATCCTGCGATTCGGAATTCAGCAAAGTGGGATTCAGGAAATCGAGGGGATACCAGTCACCACTGCAGTTCGGTAATGGGCCACTACAGCGAAGGGCCGCCATAGCGAGGTTTAACTAAAATTCATGTCGACAGAAGTGTCATTACGCTTTACATTCACATTCACCAGGAGGCGACAATTTCACGTGGAATTTAGTACGATTTTGTGCTTAATATTAAAATTAGGGTTTTCGCCTTCAGTTACGGTTAACATTAGGTTTAGGGTTTGGGTCTAGGGTTAGGGTTAGCATTTTTCAAAGACTTAAGTGACAAAAATGCACACCATAAATTAGTGTACAATGTGGACAGATGAATCACATTCACAAGGGGGCAACAATTTCACATGTAATATAGTACGATTTTGTGCTTAATATTAAAATTACGGTTTTCGCTTACAAGGATAAAGATTAAGGTTTGGGTTTAGGGTTAGTGTTAGGGTTAGCGATCGGGTTAGAGTTAGCATTTTCACGTGCGAGAGCTAACTAGCTAGCTATAGCGTGTATTAGCTATGGTAATTCTGTCCGTCCGTCCGTCCGTCCGTCTGTCTGTCCATCTTGGAGTCTGTCACAACCCGGTACTGTTTCAAGACCAGGTGAGATAGAGACTTTGGGTTTTCACCACATGATAGCCTAGAGTCTCTAGTATTTTGTGACAAAATTTCATGCCGCTGGGAGAAGGGGGTCCCACCGAATGAGAGAACGAAAGAGGGGCACCCCTCCTAAAAGACGTCATTGTACCGCTATTGCATTGGCCAGACGCGCCACGTTATGCTATCGCCGACGTATAGGCTATGCATGGCAGTAAATGAAATGTCGAACTTAATCGACTTCGAGCATCTGCAAACTGTTTTACTATCTATAGCCTATGCTAGAATTAAAACTTTCTCCTTAATTGCCGGCAGATATTACAACAACAAAATTATAAATGTTAAAACACCTTTAAAAAGACGTTGATTTGCGGCTATTGGCTTAGCTACCGTGACAAGGAATTTGAGCTAATGCTCACGAGACGCGCGAAAGCCTACAGCAATTCTCTATCTGAATCGTGTAACGATAGTTCCGTGGCGCCACTTTGTGAATGATATAGACTTGTGTCGCAGCTCGAAATCGCCAAAAATCCATAAAACCTCCTATTTTGGCATTCAACGTCATTCAAAGTCATTGAATTCGGCGCCAATCAAGAGCCAGTGTACGACTTCCTATTATAGTGATTAATAGTAACCTAGGCCCTATCTCGCACCATTACTGAGATACAGCGACTTATTGACCAAAAATCACAAATTTTGCCCACCCCCTCTCATTTAGACCCCTCGTTCAGAGTGACCCCCTTCGAATTTATGGAAAAGCTTTATGGTTCCTGAAACTAGTCTTCCAGGCAGCCGACGGTGAAGATTTGGTGATCCCATCTTGCACCGTTTTTGACTGATCCATCCGTGTGATGGACAGACGAACAGACAAAATTGCGATGGCTAAGACGCGCTGAAAGCAGTAGCTGCTTTCGTGTGTAAAAATTAACTATTGACTGCTGTAAGTGTCGTTAAATTACGACACTATAATTTGTTTGCTTTGGTTAGTTTGTCGTTTTCTCCATTTATTCTCGTTATTTTGGCAATACAGTAATAAAAATATTAACTTCTAACGTAAAATATTGCGATATATTGAAAGTACCGTGACATATATAAAAGATATCACGATATATCAAAAAATTCGACATTTTTTCGATGATACGATACGATACATCTATATCGAGAACGATATATTGATATATCGAAAACGATATATCAATATTTTCACGTAACAAAACCGGTATCCTGCCAATCCACCAAGTTCCATTTTGCTGAAGTTCAATTCTCTGAGTCCCATTTTGTGAATTGAAATTCAGCAATTCGGGATTCGGCAAAAAGGTCTAGGGTTAGGAAATGGGATTTGGAGATTTGGGCTTTCGACGACTTGGGATTCGGTGAACCAAAATTGTGCAAAATAAATTTAAAGTGCAGCTTGATAGATTTTGGGCACAGCAAGAAGTTATGCATGACTGGACCGCCAAATTAACTGGAACCGGAGACGTATCGAAGTTCATCGAAAAAAGTTATTAGATTATTAGTAGAATCAGTTATATCGTGATACAGATATAGAGACTTTGTGCCTACATCCGTTTACCTACATTACTGATTACTGAAACGGAACCACAAAACCAACTGGCGTAACATATCACATTTTTTGTTTTAATGTGGCAAAGCAGAAACATTTGTATAATTTGCACAGAGACATGGTAAAATGCATACAGAAACATTAGCGAAGATGTTGGCATAGTAGGTACATAATACGCAGCCATCCTATTCCTATACTTGCCCACTGCACTGCGCAAAGCAAACCCTAACCTGACTAACCCTAATCCTGACCTTGAAAACGAGTACGCATTGCTCGACAGACGGGTGTAACGCGGAATTAGGACAGCCGCATAATAATGCGATGATCCGCGGCAAGTACTCAAACTTGAAATAACCGCGAAAATGGATTCTCCAATACCTAGACTTATCCTCCTTCGCAGTGAGCAGCAAAATTGCGCATACTCATTATATGGCACAACACAACCTCGCAACACAACCAGACACACATAAAATAATTTTTTTCTCAAAAATCAGAGAAAGCACACACAACTGCCACCTAGCGAATACGGTAATTAGGTCACGAATTGGGTCAAACATTACCTTGGCATGTTTATGTTGCTGTTGCCATGACAAATAAAGCTTTCAAAAATTGCGATACATTGCACGCAATGCATAATTCAGTTATGCAACTAGAAAAAAATAAAATTGGGGCATTTATATTTGTATAACAAAAGATAGTACTGTCATATGTGACCTAATTGCATATCTGGGTCATAATTCTCAGAGACATTCACTAGGCGGCGCAGGAAAAATCATTTGTTAATATTCTATACAGCTATCACGTGCCTTGCCTAAGAGCTCTGATTGGACAGAACCACTTACAGCCAGTTAGAAGCAGTTGCAACCGGATTGAACTGGTTTATGGATGACTCACAGGGGAAACGTTGATTTTTAGCCGACCGTGGTCGCGCTTATGACACACGTTGTGTCCGTCTGTCTGTCGTCTGTAACATAGGCCTAACTTAACCAGCACGTAATAAAAATGTAATAAAGATTCATGTTGTGACTAAACGACGCATTGCCGGAAAACTTTAGGCCCTATCTAACGAAGCAAATATGGTTGCCCGACCGCTACCGTGTGGTACCAATATTCGGGCCCGCCCACGGTCCCCAGTCCTTCAAACGCGGTACTGAGTACAGACTTCCTGCGGTGTCGCCCGCCAGTCATTCCGAAGGTCCGCTATTCCGAAAGGCCGACACTCAGCACTGTTAGATATAGGGTTAGAGTTAGGGTTAGCCTACCGTCAGCAGGGTCAGTGTTACCTGGAAGTCATACAGTAGGTCTACAAGAAAACTCGAGCAAAAACTATATGCAAAACAATACTTAGGCCCTACTACATATGTGTCACTTACGCACCAACAACATAGGTCGTGGTTTTTACATGCTATAACTCAACATATGCTGTATATAGCGTGTCTATGACATGATTGTCGTCTGTCTGTCAGTCTGTCTGTTGGTTTGTCTGTCATGGACGCATTGTGGTTAAACGGTGCGAGATAGAGCCTAGGTTGCTATTGTAAGAGAAACTCGCATATTGGCTTCCAATTAAAATTACATAAAAAAATCATTGACCTTGGATAACCTTCAAAGATCATAATGCACTATATGGTATGCCAACCGTGCGGTATTGTTAAAGGTTAAAGGTTAAAGGTGCATATAGCTCTTAATGATCCCATCTCAGAGCTACGGAGCGTCACTTGTCATATGGGATCACACAGTGTTACCTGCCACCCGACAGAGGTGAACGCGCCC
>Ga0209367_1003709_pt1 | contig 20889 bp, 14 predicted proteins | sample WorMetLIZISLAND2_FD_187412 | JGI IMG/M metagenome (GOLD analysis project Ga0209367, IMG submission 187412) | Marine gutless worms symbiont microbial communities from Max Planck institute for Marine Microbiology, Germany - Olavius geniculatus... ...
TCTTGTGGAGAGTCTAGTGCCATATCCCCTTCTCCAGAGGATCCGTGGAAGGAAGATTCCTCCAACAGTTCCTCCGAATCCAAGGATGGAGACTGTCCAGCACCCCCATCGCCCATAGCAGAGGAAACCACCAGAGACAAACTAGGGTTTTCTTGTACCGAACAAACAGCTGCAGAAGCAGCTGGAGTAACCTCCATTGAGGAGGAATCGCTGTCAGAGGCCACGAGTGGCATAGCAGAAGACACAGCCATTGGGGCCTGTGTCTGGGCAGCTGCACCACAGCCTGCCCGGTTTTTCTTTCCCTTTTTACGGGGTGGAATCATACCACTAGTGATGAAATCACTAAGTGGCCGAGTAAGAGCACAGGTAGCCAAACGGCTCGCACCGCCCTGAGCAACGTTGCGAGCCGGGTCACTAGTAGCCATACCACCCTGCGAGCCTAGCACCTCACCACACAGGGTAGGGTCCCCGGAGATTGTTGCACCCCCATGAGCCGGGTACTGGGGGCTATCTTTATTCGTACTTGCCATATTTGTTATATATGGCTAAAATGTCCCCTACCCTTCGCCAGAGGGTAGGGTAAGGGGGTTGGCCATTTGTGAGGTTTAGCCTCACATCTGCCCTAAGCCTTCCCCCAAGGCTGATTTTCTGTCAGGGTTTACTCCCTTAGCCTTTGGTCAACAAGACCTTTCGCAAGGCAGCAAAAGCGAAAAAGTCTTCCTTACCCGTCGCCACTGAGTAAGGTGTGGATATGGGGATGGTCAGATGTGGGATACACCCACACCCGACCTTACGGCCTGATCCCCAAAGACCGTGAGCCGGATTTAGTTTGACCCTGCCTGGCAAAACGACAACCAGACAAGGTCTTAGGCCCCTCCACCACGCCGATGTACCGGCTCATTGGAGGGACATTGGCATTGGTATTATTATTATTATTATTATTATTAAGAAGCTCGTTACCAGTGCTTGTTATGATAAGTAGCATGTGTGTGTCTATCTGCAGCCATTTACACGCTAGACAAGACAACAGCGGATAAATAACCACTTTTTAGAAGGGCACCGCTCTTTGACACTTGTGTGTAGGCCTCTTTGAATCTAGAGGGTCTGGATTTGGATGGCTAAAATTTACGTTCAGTACTGAAATTTTCATATGCAGGTTGTTTTAGTCCATCTCCAGCCATTTCAGTGCAATTCACTCTTGAAATGCATGTCGCAGCCCAAAATCGCGAAAAATTCACTACAATCCTCTACTTTTGGGGGTTCAGAGTCAATCAAGGTCATCGATGTTGACATTTTTAAGAAGCTCATTGCCAGTGCTTGTTATGATGAGCAGCATGTCTGTGCCTATCTGCAACCATTTTCACGTTAGACGAGCTAATAGCAGTAGAATAACGTTTTTAGGAGGGGTGCCCCTCTTTCGCCCCTTCATTCATGGGACCCTTTTCACCCAGTGGCACGAAATTTTGTCACGAAATACTAGAGACACTAAGCGAAAACCCGGAGTCTCTATCTTAACTGGTCTTGAAACGGCACCGGGTCATGACGGATGAACAGACAGACGGACAGAATTACCATAGCTAATACGCGCTATAGCTAGCTAGCTAGCTCTCACGCGTAAAAATGCATAGAATCTACTGACAAAAGTGAAAATGTTGTATTCACAACTTCGGTTGAAGCATATCCATTCAAAGTTATGCATAAACGTATCAGCTGCGGTGACCAGTCAAAAACGCGTAACTCAAAATCACGGACACAAATGCGCGTTGACAAAAATGCGCAACAATACCGCGGACAAAATACCGTGCAAGACAATTGCACGCTGAATTCAATAATACCGAATTCCACCAGAGTTGTGAGGTTTGCCTGCGTACCGAACATGAACAGACGACTGGGGTCGTCATCACCGCTGTCCCACAGAATGAAGTTGTCGCCCCTGGTGGTGACCTTCAAAGTATCTGGCAACTGAATGTCTGCAACAGAACGTGGATTGGGGAAATCTTGGTTATCCCTCTTCCTCTTTCGTTGAATAGTGCGCCGTAACGACGTATAGGATGGCAACGACTGACAAGATTCCAATGAGGCGCCCGTCGTGCAGTGTTGAATTATCTGCCTGGGTTGCTCCACTGTGGTGACAGCACGATGACACATTTCCATTTTTATCTTCTCGGCATCATTTTTTGCATTGTCCGTTGCATGCGCGTGACCCGCAATTTCAATGAACGAGCCATCTAGCAAAACTGGAAATATCATAAAGCATCACGTGTACAAGGATGTTATGCTGCTTAAGTCCAAATTCCATTACGCCGACTTTCACCAAAACTTCCCCATGGGGAAAGTCATGGACACAAATCATGAAAGTTGCGGACACAAACGGTGACAAATCATGAAACCATGAAGTTTCGGTGAAAGTCGCTGACACACATCACGAAAGTCGCGGACACAAACCATCTTGACATATCAAGATGTTTGCGACAAAGTCCGTGACAAGTCCGCGACAAACCCGTTTGTGTCACTGTAATGGAATTTAGCCCATTACAATGCACGGGGAAAGTTGGCGACAAAGTCCACGGACAAATCATGAAAGTTGGCGACGTGATTTGTGTCGCGGACTTTCATGATTTGTGTCCGCGACACGTCCGCGACTTTGTCGGGAACTTGTCCCAGACTTTGTCGCAAAGTCGGCGTAATGGAATTTGGGCTTTAGACAGCTGAGGTGACAGCAGCTGTCTGGGACTAATTCAGGTACAGAGACAGTGGCAGCACAGTGCTATTATTCGTATTCGGCTCTGAATTCAAATGCAGTATTTGGCCCACTATTTGGAGCAAATAGAATGTGAATAAAACATTTGGTACAGCGCTAACTTTTAGCGCTGTCAGAATTTGTAGAGGTATTTTTTGTGTGTACAGGGCATTGTTTTGAGGTGAAGATTGAAGCTGACAGCGATTCTATGATAGACGATCCACATGATGACATGACAACTATGGGTATGTTTTGTTTTATTATGTGCGTATAGTGCACATTAGCTATGGTAATTCTGTGCGAATAAATTCATTTGGTCGAACGTACTTTGCAATTAAAATTCACTTATAATGACATAACAACGTTTTGATCTCTATTGGAGCTATTCTTCAGGAGAATTAAAACAATTTTTTTTCCCGATTTTTGACACAGTAAGTAAACAATTAGCAAAGAAAATTCTGTCTTGGTGTCCGTCTGTTCACCTGTCCATCCGTCTGTCACAACCCAGGACCAATTGGAGCTCGGGTGAGATAGAGACTTAAGGTTTTCACGGTATGATAGCCTAGAGTCTCTAGTATTTTGCGACAAAATTTCATGCCGCTGGGTAAGCTGGTCCCCACAAACGAGCAGGAGAAAGAGGGGCACCCCTTAACAAGAAGTTATTTTCCGCTATTGGCTTGTTTAGTGTAAAAATGGTTGCAGATATGCACAGACATGCCCCTTATCATAACAGGCACTGGTAACAAGCTTTTTAGGGGTGTCAACAATAATGACTTTGAATCATAAATGACCTTGAACTCCCAAAATAGTGGGTTTTAATGATTTTTTGCAATTTCGGGCTGTGTAACACATTTCAAACCTCCATATAAAATTTTTAGCATTGAATGTAGATTTTAGCAGTCCCAGCCTCCTACATTCAACGAGGCCTGTGCACGAGGGTGTCAAAGAGGGGTACTCATTAATAGTGGTTATTTTGCTGCTATTGGTTTGTCTAGCATGAAAACATGCTGTTTATCATAACAAGCACTGGTGACGTTCTTTTTAGTGGTATCAACATCAGTGGCCTTGAATGACCTTAAACACCAAAATAGGGGGTTTTAGTTATTTTTACAAGATTTTCGGCTGCAGAAGAGTGAATTGCGACGAAGTGGATGGAGATAGACCAAGATTACCTGTGAACAGGAACATGCTATAGGCTGTCGCATGTCTTATGAGCAGCAGCTCATATTTCTTGTTTATTGACTTGTTCACGTGTGACATTTTCTAATTTATACCAAGAATTTTAAAAAATACAATTGTTGTGTATTATAATTTCTAGCACTCGCAGAATTTGTAGAAGTACATTTTCACATGTACAGGGAGTTGTTTTGAGGTGAAGACGGAAGCTGATAGTAATGGTGGCTGGTGGCGTGGCGTAGTTGGTAACGCATTTCGGGTGAAACGAAGTTACTCTACACCGGGCCCGGTTAGTACTGCGATGGGTGACTGCCTGCGGGCAGGTAAACCATCTCGGTACGAAGCCTGCCAGCTAGGTCGACTCAGCCTTCTACCCTCCGTGGGATGGTAAAATGAGTAGTAACTCATTTATATGGGTTACGGAAGGTGGGGACCTTGGTACAGCTGACTGGGGTTGCCTAGCCGGCTGCTGAGCCAGCCTGTGTCTGCAGGCTGCACACGGTGGCCGTGCAGCAGGCGGCTCTGGTTAGTGACGAAAGCACATTAGAGGCGTGTTTGCGACGATGCGCTATACAAATTGACGACCTTTACCTTTTTTTTACCTTTTAATGATATCACTGAGTGCCCACATGACAACAAGTGGCCAGCTGTTCGTATGTTTGGCTTGTCTGATGCTGTATTCTCTGCAGTCTGTCTGTTACACTCTGCAGTCACAGACGAGGTCTGTTTTGAGTCTAGTCTATCATGTCTGAATCATACCTCTGCTGTATATTCATTGCTCTTTACTCCGACTGCTTTCTGTATGCCATGAAGTGATGTGAATGTGTACAAGTATTAGTTCATATTCTGTAGATACAGACAGAGCTTGTTTCAACGTGAAGACTGAAGCTGACGCTGATTGTATGATACCAGAGTTTCCACATGATGACAAGTCAGCTGTTGGTATGTTGTTTCACTCATTCATTTGTCTCTGCTGTTTTGTCATATGCTTGTCAACCGTACTACTATGTCATACCTTTGCTACACTTTCTCTGTTTGTCTGTCATGTATCATATGTATTGCGGCTAAATGGTATGTCTTACGAGAAAGCGTAACTGTCTGAATGAGTAAATAGGGCTGCCTGACTGCCAGTCTGCGGTACTTTAATCATGTCGTTGCCTGCACTGGTATGGCTGCAATTTGCAACAAAGATAATGCATGTTTGTGGACTTAGTTAGTTATTTAGTAGTGGAAGTATAAATAATTGAGGTTACTATATCAAAATTAAATAAGTAAATACAGTGGGCCTTCTTTAGTGACAGCTGGGCTTTTTGTTCTCGTTTAAATCTCATTGTTTTGAATTTGTACTAGTGTACAGTGTGTGCAGCATTAAAAAAATCCCCATTCCAAAAACTGTAATATCTTCAAAGCAGTTGAACCGTTTTATACAAAATTTGTAGCAATTATTGAGAAGCAAATTTGCCAGACAGACAAAGCTTGAACTATCAACTTGGCTTTAGCATATGGGCCAGCAACTTCTCGATGTTTGTGATTGTGTGATTTTGGCCAGTGATTGGCATATCCGTTGCTGATTTGACTTGATGTTTGGTTTGGATGTATACAAGTTTGTGGTGTATATACAGGAATGACCTTTGACGTGAAGATTGAAGCTGATAGTGATGATATCACTGAGCGTCCACATGATGACAAGCCAAGACCACATTTGTGTACAGTGTGTGACAAATGGTTAACATTGAAAGGAAGTTTGCATCAGCACAACCAGTCACATACTGGAGCTAAGTTGTATGCATGTACTCAGTGTGAGAAACATTTTGCTGCTCGACGTACCTTGAAAGAACATATGAATGTTCACAGCAGTAAATACAAGTGCACTGAATGTGGAAAGTGTTTCCGTAGCAGTCATGTTTTATCAGTTCACAGGCACAGCCATTCTGGAGAGAAACCGTTTGAATGTACCGTTTGTAGCAAACGATTTACACAATCAAGTAGCCTTGCTGCTCACAGCAGAGTTCACAGTGGAGAGAAACCATACACATGTTATGAGTGTAACAAGGCATTTAGTCGGTGTGGAAATCTTACCACTCACTTGAGAGTCCACACGGGAGAAAAACCGTACAAGTGTTTGCTGTGTGACAAAAGTTTCAGTGACTCTAGCCACTTGCAGAAACATAAACTTCTTGTGCACAGCGAGAGATGATCTTATGACTCATCACTGTCGGAATCTGTTCCAAACTAGCTCTCATCAGTGGCGGATTCAAGGGGGTGTTCGGCTGCCCCCCACTATTGACTGGATGCATCTTGAAACAAGTGAAAAGCACAACACATTGTTTGATTTTTTTCGTTAAATTGCTAAGACCGCTAGCTTATCAGCAGTGGTGGCGTGGAACCTTGGCGGTCCAGGACCGCTAACTTAATGGTTGGTTGCGGTCCGAGGCCAGTCAGACAGACGGACAGACAGACAGAATTACCAAACTGGCAACGAGTCTTCGGGAAGCGTACGGCAAAAACCGGGTGGACCACCAACAGGGAAAACGGCAAAATGTTATGGAATTTCACAGCTGTCAACAAAATGTCAGGGATTTCAGTCAAAATCAGGAAAAAGTCGAAAAACAGCTTGTCAGGAAAAAATGCCCAAAAACTTTCCTAGAAATTACATCAACAGGCTTTTTTGTATCATTTACTGTAACTCTGTTTATTAACGCTGTTTATTGCTGGATGTTGTTTAATTATATTTCAGTTTTTAAGATTTATATCTATGTTATATTTTAATTTACAGCACTCAACCCATATGTGCCGGAGTTATTTTATGATGTAGCGTTGAAGTTCTTTATAAAGGGTGCTAGGCATATATGAGTTAAAGAGTGAGAAATCAATGAAACACCATTATATCGTAGTCTGACATCTAGTGTTCATATAAACGGGCGGCGCTATGTAACCGTGGTTCGCAGCACGTGGGACGCCTTTTTCGTGGCCGGGGGACCGGAGCCTCAGGAAGGTGGCGGGCTTGGTCAGGCCCAGACGGTAATGGCACCAGAGCCTCGATGAAACGCCGGCTTGCGCAGAGGGGACAGTGGCCACGAAAGAGCGGTTTTGCTTCGTTTTGGATCGCTGTATAATACTTGCAATATTTGTTGGGTTTTTGCTTCTAGGCAAGACAAAACGCAATTTGTCGGGTTTTTGCAACGATTTTGTCCATTATTTACCCGCAGCACAAAGCAAATTAACTGCAGTAGGCCTAGGTAGCGTACTGAACACTGCATATGCATTGATAGTCGTATAACCCATATACCGGAGTTATTTTATGATGTAGCGTTAAAGTAGGTATCCTTTATAAGGGATGCTAGGCATATGTGGGTTAATAATAGTACTTACAAATGGTGAGGAGTGCCATGAATCGTCAGGGCAATGTCAGGAAAATTTTATAGTATCTGGAGAGTGATCACCCTATAAAAATTACGGTCGGTCCGATGCTTCACATCGAGCTTTGGCTGTCCCGAAACGTGGCGTCATCGGCCACTTGGTCAATGCGTCTATCTAGCACTATCACAGAGTATTGGATGCCAGCTGACAGGTGAATGAGTGTGCCCTTATTAAACCCAGCCAGGCATGTCGTTATTTGATTAATTTACTCCAGAGGGATGAAAGGCCAAGTTGACCTGTGTGGCTAATCATGCACCATGATGGCTGACTAGCCAACCAGGTTACTCAGCCTTCCATTAAGATGTTTTACCTGCCTGTAGACAGTTACCCGTCCAAATAGGCTACTGACAAGTCACTATCTAAACAGCAACCTGACCGGAAATTAAACCCACAACCTTTAGGTCGTCGGTACTGGTCAACTCCATAGAATGGGAAATGTCTCTGGTGTAAGCAGCACTGTGGCAAGTACAAAGATGCAACCTTTCTTACCAAGTCCCAGCTGATGGCTCAGGTGGATGTCTCTATGGGAGGCCATGTGGCAGAGGAACTCGTCTTTGGATTAGACAAGATTACAAACGGTACTGAACATTTTCTGTGATAATACACTGTTAGGATACCATGCCGTCATGGATGAATTTGACTGCCACACGATGCCAGAGCTTCGCTGAACCCTGAAAAACTGTACGTGTTGAGCTTTCGTCATTCTTTCACGCTGCATTTAAGCTATCCAGATCTTTAGAAATGAGGCCTTTCACTTTACTTCGATCAAGTGTTTGAATTGCCGCGGGGGTTGGGGGTTGAACTGTTTTCTCAACCCCCCTAACACACTGTCAAATTATGTACAGGGGGTCAGCTATATACTGTATACATACAATTTACATAACAATTTTGTTCGGTTTCCGACCTTCGAAAAGTTCAACCACCCACCTAGTTAATTTTTCACAGTTCAAACATTGCTTCGATCTAGCTTTTCATAGTTACGTTCGCATATAATTAATATCGCAACAAAATAAATAGTGAACTGTTGACAAATGAATAAACATTTTGTGCATAATCTCTGTCATCATGCTAAAATTGGCATGGCTTTGGCAGACGTGTGCGGGCTGTGACTGCTTTCTAGTTATAACATGCTTCCATACGCTTAAACACAGTAGAGGAATATTTACACCACAACCCAATATCATAAAAACACAAACAGTATGATTGAAAAAGAGACAATTTTACTAAAATCGAGCATTTACCAAAGTGATGCAGTAGAATGTTCGTTCTAATAAACATACAACGAATTTCATGTTTAATATCATCATCATCCGACAGTTTATCATTTAATACATGACCAAGATATTTAAATTCCTGTACATGTTTGAGGTTTGAACCATTAAGAATGAACTCAGGAAACATACAGGGCACAGCCTTGTGCTTACATGAAGGATTGAATATCATACACACAGTTTTTAAGACATTGCAAGACATATCAATATCAACTGCAAACACAGACAATATATCAATAAGTCGTTGCAGCGCAAACCAACTTAGTGCAAGTAACACCATGTCATCGGCATACGCTAGTACATTATAGAATGTGCCACCAACATTGCAGCCAATACCGGTAGCATTAGTACCTGCGATAAGCTGTGAACTGTTTTTATGGTTTATCTTCTTGGCTAGGGTGTGGCTCGGTAGTCTAACGGTAACGTGTCGTACTTGTAATCCTGAGGTAACTCAGAGGCGCAGGTTCGACTCAGCACCAGGACACTGCCGGGTAATGACCTTAGGCATGTTGTTCACACACATGTGCCTCTGTCACCAAGCAGTATAATTTGGTACCAGCTTCACCGCTGGGACGTAAACAGGCACACCGCGCGATACACTGGCCCCGTATCCGTGGTCTCGCAGTGTAAAAACTGGTGTCTGGCTGAGGGCCTTAAAAACAGATATCAGCACCGCCCTATGGGCCGTAAGGCTCAGGAAGGACTTTACGTTTACTTTTTTTCTTGGTTAAGTGCAAGATCCTCAACTTTGTTGATGTTGACAGGCATATGTGCACTGCATCACTGTGCACATGTCCACTTGCTCACTATTAGTCGAACGACTTAATAATGCCAGTGATGTCAATTTTTTTATTTAAACATTTCATTTCATCAATATTCAATTGTCTCTGTATTGTAAGGAAACATCTTGCACAAACTTCCTGCTCATAACCCTTGCTGATTCGCAAACATTTTATCAAAAGTCTGTCTTCAACGGTAAAACCCGTAATTTACAAACACGGAAAAATGACGTCACCATGATGTCACAGGTAGCAAAAATATCTAACTTTCTACTGGTGGAATACCTGTTTCTTCCTAAAAATTTCCTGAAAATTTTGTGGAAATCTTCACATTTTCCACGGAGATATTAAAAAACGAAAGTGGGTTGTTTTTCTGAACACAATGTACATTAATGCACTGCAGCAGCAGTGGCGGCGTCGGAAGGGGGAGGGAATTGCCCCATAGCCAAATTTTGGGCTGTCAGAAAACTGTTGTAAAACTTTTTCTCCAAAAAATTTTGTCCAAAAATGCGAAATTGGAGGAGAGTAAAAACCCATTTCAGGGGAATTATGGGCAAAATTGAAATTCTGAGCACACACAACTACCTCTGTTTGAAATATCTGCAGCTGTCGGTTGGAATTCTGTCAAAAATCTGTCCGTCCGAAAATTGCAACCTATTTTTCAATCCACAACGCCGCTTTGCAACAGTAACACAAATACGCAGAAACAACTGTCGGTGAACAAGAGTTTGCATTGTGTACATTTCACTCACTGAAAATAAAAGACTGCTCTTATTGCAGTGACACAGTTCAGAGTCTACTCATCAGAACAGCAATTGCTGCAAGAACAGCTGCATCATCAACCAACTAAAAACACAACTGAAACAGACCTACATGCAACAGTGTGTCACTGCTAAGTGTACACAAAAGACTGACAATGTAAACAACATCTGTTACAGTGCAGAACATTTCCTGAAGTGGCGTAGAATGGTCAGTTTGTATTTGAGTTCTTTACCACACAAATCACAACTAAACATTTTGACGTCCGAGTGTCTCAGCTGATGTTGTCGCAAATCATATGCTGTGCAAAAACTCTTTGGACATAGTTCACACAAATACAACTTCACACCTTCATGACGAAGTAAATGAGACTTAAGCCAAACATTCTCACTAAATTTCTTCTGACAAATATGACACGTCAACCAAGTACCTTCATTGTGCGACTCCAGCAGATGTGCCTTGAGTTGGTAGTGATGTTTAAAACAGTCTGAACAGTGTCTACATGAGAACGGCTTTGCACCAGTGTGAGTATAAATATGCTGTTTCAGCTCCCCTCTACTTTTAAACCGCTTCCCACAGTAATGACAGTCATAAGGTCTGTTGTTGGTGTGTACATGACGTTTGTGTCTCTGCAAGTGGCTGGATCCGCTAAAGCTTTTGTCACACAGTGAACACTTGTATGGCTTGTCTCCAGTGTGGACTCTCATGTGACTGTTTAGTTGTCCAGACTGACTAAACACCTTGTCACACTCCGAACACTTGTATGGTTTGTCTCCTGTGTGTACTCTCAAGTGTATGTTTAGACTTTGGGAACGAGTAAATGTCTTACCACACTCATAACATTTGTGTAGTTTCTCTCCACTGTGAATTCTGCTGTGTGCAACAAGGCTGGATGATAGTGTAAACTGTTTGCTACAAACAGTGCATTCAAACGGTTTCTCTCCAGAATGAATTCGTCTGTGTGCTGTTAAATGTTTTTTGCCACTAAAACATTTTCCACATTCAGTGCACCTGTATTTACTGGTGTGAATATTCATATGTTCCTTTAAGTAACACCAAGCAGCAAAACGTTTCTCACACTGAGTACATGAATACAACATGTCTATATTATGTGTTTGTTTGTGACGTTTCAAACTTCCTTTTGCTTTGAACCGTTTGTCACACACTGTACACACATACGGTCTTGACATGTCATCATGCACATGCTCAGTGATATCATTACTATCAGCTTCAATCTTCACCTCAAATGAACTTTCACCTGCATAATATGCACATAATGAGACTTTACAGAAGCTGGGCATTAACGTTATATCATATCTGAGTAATATCTTAAACAACAAAAATGGAAATCACAAGGCTGCTAATCAGTTTAAAAAACTGCAGTTTTTGATTTATTGGAATCATGCAACAGTGTGCTTTCTCATTGGTGTAACAGACTTAGATCAAAAATAGCAAAAAAAAGCATCACATAAACACATTCCATTATTGGGCTCAATTTCTGTCAACCGCTGTCCCCTTGGGGACTCTTAACACTTTTTAAATTTATGAAAAAAATATTAACTTAAACTATCAAAGCATACATTACATACACACCATGTCCCAAAATTAGCAACACCCCTACAGATAAGTTGGTGTAAAATCGTTAATACCTGACAAATTTTTACACAAGCTAATAGCTTAGGAATTGGCGCACACCACATGCAACGTAAAAATTGCGGCCAAACCGCTGCAGATTGAGACATGGTTACTATTGACAGCCTATAAGAAGTCACCAGTACCCTATCCGATAGTACCATCGCCGACCACTTACGACTTACCGTTTAGCCACAATACATCTGTTAGAGACGACGACAGACAACGACGGTCGACAACCGAGCAAAAGACACCTACAGCATAGCTGTAGTGCATCAATAATATCGGTCAAAGACAGACGGATGAACGGGCAAGATTCGTAACGCGGTCTGTTTCACAGCCATATAAACAAACCACCGGTCGGCGGTCACTGCTTGCTATTGTATGCCGCTTGCGCGTGCCGCGCAGTGCGTTCATCACCAGGCAGTGTTCTATTTGTCAAAAAACCAGTGGGGGGTTGCCGGCTGGCGAGCGCCGAAGGCGCGAGAGTGGAGATGCCGCAGGCGCCGAGAAGGGTGGGGCCAAGTAGGAGGTCTGGGGGAGTGTTGTGAGCTCCCCTAGCGGAGTCCAGGGCGGAGGCCCGGCTGCAAATGCATTTGAGCATATTTTAGAGTCACAGAGAGTCTCTAGCAAAAATTCGGTGTGCTGAGATTGTAAGCCTAGTTGCATGTCAATGTTGCTGCTCAGATGGACGGACAGACACACAAACAACATTCAGGAAACCTTTTTGCATCTAAGCATTGCATATGGGCAGAAAATAGAATGGCTTGTAGCACCAGTGCGCACGCCAGCTAAAAATGTAAAACACTTGTGGAGACAATCATTCTGAACTAGTCGTTAAAGTTTGTGCTAAAAATGGCCACCTTTGGCCTAGATGCAAGCTTTTAGTTTTAGGTGCGTATGCCACAGCTTGATCGTCCTGTCAATAACAACATACTGATCATAACCCTAATGTAAACAAACTCTGACGTTATAATGACATTACACTGAATACACGTGGTAAGTTACTGATGTCACAATCAGCGTGATGGTAAGTAATTCACAATAGTGCAGTGTACAATATTTTGTTAAAATCCATCAACAACAAAATGAGTTAAGTGTGATTGAAGCAAAGGGTGTCGCTAAATTTTGGACATGGTGAACATTATTGTTACTCTACAACGTAAGTCAGAAAATTTGCCCCATCCCCTCTGATAATTTTTAAGATTTATTTATCGCAAACAGAAAAATTTAAAGCAATTTTTGGTGCATATTCTGCATTCAAATCTACGCTGCAAGACAAAGTTTCATTCAATTATTCCTAACTTGGACAAAGTTATGCCATATTACGCACAATCACCTATTTTTACATGCAACAGCAGCTACTGCTGTAGTGCATCTTAGCATTATTCTGTCCATCTGTCTGTCTGTCACATGGGTGGATCAGTCAAAAATGGTGCAAGCTAAGATCATCAAATCTTCACCATCGGCTGCCTGAAGGATCCATAAAACTTTTCCGGGAATTTGAAATTGATCACCCCAAGTGAAGGTGCTAAATGAGAGTGGCATAGGGAAAATTTGCGATTTTTGGTTGATAAGACACTGTATCTTAGAAACAGTGCAAGATAGAGCCTGGGTTACTACTAATCACTAATAGAAAGTCGTACACTGGCTGTCGATTGACAATGAAAGCAATGACCTTGGATGAACCCAAACACGAAAATAGACGGCAATGGATTTTTTGGCGATTTTTGGCTGTGAGACACATTTCAAGAGCAAATTGCGCTGACATCACCAGAGATAGACCAAGACAAGCTGTGTATAAAATTTTCAGCATTGAACGTAGATTTTAACGATGTAAGTCTTGAACTTCTCGGTTGAAGAAAGCCTAGCATGAGGGAATCAAAGAGGGGTACCCCCATAAAAATGCACTATTTTTCTGCTGTTGGCTCGTTTCGCATGGGACCAGTTGTTCCCTCTGGCGAGTGTGAATAAATGAATGAAAATCATGGTGTCCAACGTCAATTGCTAAGATCAGTGAGCTTAGATTTTGTTCGAAGTGGGCCTTCATACATGCCCCGCTGTCAAGCATTTCCCTTTTCGTTAGCTGGGCTTTTTTGTTGATATTTGACAACAAATAAACCTGGTTAAAAAACACTAAATACTCTGGTATTACAATGTCGGAAACAGCTAATGCAATTCATTAAAATATTTCTTGAAAAAGTTCATATCCGACGTTCAAAATGTCTATCACAAGCAGAAACGCATGCATTCAGACGACTGTGAAAACCTGTAGCAAGTCATCCCATATTTGCTGCAGTGCACTTTTTAGCTCCGGATTAGTCTTTGGCTTTGGATTAAGTTTGTGTTATTCCTGAATGTAGCAATTCACAAGTGTATAAACAGCTGTTTCGAACATATATATTTGCTTATATTTAATTTGCTGTTTTCTTAATAAAATAATGTTTTTTTACAGGTGGTCCTTTATGGAAATATGGCTCCTCAAATATTTTAAGTCCATGACTGTTTTTCATAACAACACACTTGCCAGAAAAAAACACTGTCATACACTAACCTAGAAATTCTATAGTTCTCCTGTCATCATGTTGATGCTCAGTGATATCATTACTATCAGGTTCAATCTTCACCTCAAACGAACTTTTGTCTGTATAATATACAGCAGACAAAAGCAATTCTGCTCTAATCATTAGCTGTGAACAAGAAATATAAACACCACTGCACCAGATGTAAAATACTGTAAGTAAAAAAAAATAGTTTAATGCACGTATAAAACATGAAGTAAAGTTATAAAGTCCTTCCCAAGCCATAAGGCCGATTTGGGTGGCACTAATCTCCATCTTGAGTGATCAGCCTCAACACCCCAGCTTACACTGCAAGACTACTGCACCACACAGTGTGCCTGCTTACATTCCATCTTTCAGTTGTACTCACTGCAGCTACCCACAAAGAAATGACCAGGCTGAGTTCATGCACAATCTTACTATAGTGCACAAAAAGTTTGTCTGTCTGTCTGTCTGTCATACGACCCCTCTGGCGCCTTGCACAATCACGGGCCCTAACCACGGCATTTGCATCCTTGGACCTTAGTCCCCCACCTCCCTCCATGGGCAGCCTGAGGGGAAAGAGGCTGAGTTGCCAAGTAATGGAGTGGACCCACCTGTAGGGTGGGAATGTTGCTAGTTTTACAACATACCAACAGTCTGACACTTGACTTAAAGTTTACATTAGATGACTCATCCGTGTAACTATTGGTGAGATTACTTGAAATTATGGCATGGAGATAAACACACAGCTGATGTCTGTTTTTCATCAGCGTAAGAAGGAACAGCATGCTAACAAACAAAATGAATACAGACTTTGAGAAATAAACTGTTTAATGTTTGGGTCAGGGTGTGGCTTTGTACGTACCAAAGACGTGGACAATGTCCCCAGAAGGACAGAAGGCTGAGTTGACCTTGGAGGTTGGTTATATAGTGAGATGGTTTACCCGACCACAGACAGTCAAGCATAAAAGTAGTAGCCACTTGATAACTGACCTATAAAGAAATTGATGACTTTTTGATTGCAAATCCAATGTTCTAACTGTTTTGCCACCAAGCCACCAAATTAAGACAGAAAAACTTAACTCAAGTTGATCTGATCATGTTCCAGTACAGAAGATCGAAAATGGTTTTACGTGCACATAAATCCCTTAGTTCCATGATCCCTGTCACACACTAACGTCTAGATTCTATAGTTGGCTTGTCATCATGCGGATGATCAGTGATAAAAACTTAACTCAAGTTGATCTGATCATGTTCCAGTACAGAAGATCGAAAATGGTTTTAAGTGCACATAAATCCCTTAGTTCCATGATCCCTGTCACACACTAACGTCTAGATTCTATAGTTGGCTTGTCATCATGCGGATGATCAGTGATATCATTACTATCAGCTTTAATCTTCACCTCAAATGAACTTTCTCCTGTGCAATATATAGCAGACAAGACATAACTCTGCTATGTCATTCACTGCAAACAGGAAATATGAACATCAGATGTAAAATGTTGTATACTAGTACGTTAGTAATGAACTTGTCTAATATGTCTCAAATGTAAAGATCTTAAGTCAATCCCAAACCCATGCATCTGTTTCCTAAGCCCTCAGCTAGACAGCAGCTTACACTGCTAGTGCTGGACCGCAGATAGAAAAAATGACATTGTATAAAATGCAGAACATACCAACAGTTGACTGCATGTTTACATAAGCAAGCTGACTCATCAACCTACAAAAATATACATCAATACTGTTTTTCTACTCACTCAAAAATGATAATAAGTAGTAAAGCTTCTAAACAGAAACAATATTATGGATGTTACACTATTTTGCCACTTTTATGTGCTGTCTTACACACCTAACATGGCACATGACCCTACAGTGCTGCCGTTACAGCATGGACATTACAGCACCGCCATTATAGCACTCACTGCTATGGTGCTGGGATGTTTTGGTGCTAGGGACAATACAGCGCCAGCGTTACAGCGCCGGATGTTACGGCATACACCTTCAAACAAAATTTTGAACTGTTGTACGCAGACAACTGCAACTTCCAACTGCTATTATGTATTAGCTTAGACATTTTTATCTGGCTACTGAGGACAGACTAAATGTTTAAGCTAATACATTACTTCATGCTTATACTTTGGATTTTTGCTGTTTTACATCATCGCTTACACAACATTAAATAAATTGTTCGCAGTTTTTTATATATAATATTAAATACTGGTCAATCTTTTGTCAACGCATATGGACTATCATACTAAATAATAATAATACTAGAAATTTGGGGCAAAGCCCAATGTGAGTCCACCCGGCGCCCTAAGTCCGATTGGGGGAAATTAAAGGGGGGGGTAAAATTTTCCCGGCATCAAAGTCACGTGGCCCAAACTCAAATGCATTGGCATACGCCGAACGCGCATTGTCGACTTAGGGTAGGCCAACATGAGCGCCTATAACTTTGTTCGTAGTGGACCGAATTTCACAAAATTTTTTTTGTTCAACGCCAAAAAGATCGTTCTCGTCAACACAGTTTAGATTTTGTCGCTATCTTCATCGATTCCAGAAATATTTGCAGCCAAACTCGAAAGTTGTCGTAAAACGTACTAAATTTTGGACATTTTTTGCCCTCCCAAATTTTAAGGGGGCGGTGCCCCCAAAAATTGTACTTGCGTTAACACCCCAACCTAAAGGCACATCAAGTGCCAAAGTCTCGTCGGGCTACACCCCCTAACTTCGAAGTTATAAGCGCTCTTTTGTTACATTTTAAGCCAATTTTTGACTCCCCTTTCAAAAAAGTTGTAAGGAGGCCCACGTCCCCGGTGGGGAGTGCGCTACTAAAAATTGGTCATTCTCTAGCGCGTGTAAAAATTTGGGGGCGCAGCACCCCCTAGGGGCCGAAATATGGCCTTCCGAAAAATTTGATTTTGGTTGGTAAACATTAGCCGCGTAATCTCTGATGTTAGTGGACTGAAGTTCACACAATTTTTTTTGTTCAACGCGGAATTAACTCTATTTGATGACGCCGTTTACCGCTTGTCGATATCCCTATGCAGTTCAGAGATATTTGCGATCAAAGTCGAAAGTTGTCGTTAAACGTACTGAACTTTGCGCGTTTTTTGCACTCCCAAATTTTAAGGGGGCGGTGCCCCCTAAAAGTTGTTCCCGCGTTATCACCTCCATCTAGCAGCACGCCACGTGGCAAAGTCTCATGAAGCCACTCCCTTTGGCTCCAAAGATCCTTCGTCTAATACGCTACGTTTTAAGCCAATTTTTGACCCCCCCTTTGAAAAAAGTTGTAAGGGGGGCCGCCGTCCCCGGTGGGGGTGCGCTAATAAGACTTGGTGATTCTCTAGCGCGTGTAAAAATTTGAGGGCGCAGCACTCCCTAGGGGCCGAAATATGGTCTTTCGAAAATGCACTTTGGGTGGGTACGATTCAACATCGAGATCTCCAAGGTCACTGGACCAAACTTCACCGGACTTGTTTCGCCTAACGCAGGAGGAATCGCGGTAGACGGAATAAAAATCCGATTTTGAATATCTTCATCCGTTCCGGAGATATTCGCCGCCGAACTTCGAAGTCGACCGAAATCTGGCCAAATTTTGCATGTTTTTGGCCCCTGAAATTTTTTTGGGGAAAGCCCCCCCGAAATTTTGGACCGGCATTATAAAATGGGGCCTAGTACTGACTATCGTGCAAAATTTCACGCCGGTCGGCCCACGCATCTCGGAGATCTCGCGTCGGAAGAAAAAATAAAAAAAAAACATCTGGGTTAAAACAGAAGTTTTTCCGAAAACTATCGTTTTCGGGCGGACTAACAAACGAACAGACAGCAGCAGCATTATGATTTATGCAAAGCGTATCACCGTAAAAAAACTTTGAGTCTGACTAAAATAATATTGTAGGTAAATATCAGACGAGTTTCCGTGTTTCGTTTTTTTTTCTTTTTTTTCGATCGGCTGCAATTTTTATGAGTTTGAATTTTTCTGAAGCGACACATTTGCGGTATAGTTAGTTATGCTAGTTCTTACCTAATGTTTTTTTGTTGCGAGTGGGTTTTTGGCTGCAAATGTTACAGGGCCGAACCGTTACGTTGTTCTTCGTGATGGCTGCATGTACATTTTCAAGAACGAACGGTCAACGACTGCCAAAGAAGCTTTTTCGCTCTACGGCTATTTACAGTACGGATATCTACAAACTCACCTATACGGGCGCTGTGCGTCTAGTACCATATACAATGATGCTAACACTTTTCGTGTTTGATCGCTTCGTAGGACCACCCTTTCAAATTTTATAGACTATACCGTAGGAAATTTTAAGCAATCGCTGTTTCTATCGGTATTTTATTACACAATTCAACAACATGCCTCGCAAGAATGTTTGTACGGTATGCGTGTTTCATAACTGCAATGGAATGGACACCCTGCATGCATTTAGCAATATCATAAAAACAAGAAATATGAGCTAATGCTCATGAGACGCGCGAAAGCCTATAGCAGTTTTTGTTCGCAGGTAATCTTGGTCTATCTCCATCTATATTTTGTTGCTATTCACTTTATTCACGCTATTCGCTAAAAAATCACCTAGGTTAAAGTTCAAGGTCATCCATGGTCATCAATGTTGACAATCCTAAGAAGCTCGTCGCCAGTGCTTGTTATGATAAGCAGCATGTTTGTGCCTATCTGCAACCATTTTCACGCTAGACAAGCTAACAGCAGATAAATAACCACTTTTTAAAGGGGCACCTCTCTTTGACATCCGCGCGCAGGCCTCCTTAAACCTAGAAAGTCTATTGCCAAAATCTACATTCAATGCTGAGAATTTCATACACAGATTGTTTTGGTCTATATCCAGCCATTGCGGCGAATTTACTCGTGAAATGTGTGTCGCAGCCAAAAAAGAAATTGCGAAAAATTCACTAGAACCCCTTATTTTGGGAGTTCAAGATCATTCAAGGTCATCGATGTTGGCATTACTAAAAAACTCGTCACCAGTGCTTGTTATGATAAGCAGCATATCTGTGCCTGTCTGCAACTAGTTTAACATCAATAGAATAACGCCTTTTTAAGGGGGTGCTCCTTTTTCGTCCTTTCGTTCATAAGGACCCCCTTCACCCATTAGCATGAACTTTCGTCACGAAATAATAGAGACACTAAGCTATCATATGGTAAAAACTCGAAGTCTTTATCTCACCTGATCTTGGAACGGTACCGGGACGTGACAGACACCAAGAAGGACAGACGGACAGAATTACCGTAGCTAATACGCGCTATAGCTACATGCTAGCTCACGCGCGTAAAAACAAGTGATTGCTAACTATGCCTACATTTTTATTGCTGTAAACATGATGTGAAGTGTTTTGCTACTATATTTCCAGTATATCAGGTGCCCGTTTGCGACAGGTTGGAAAAATGTGCCGAGTCCGAAATGTCGAAAGACATTACTTGGAAGTTTAAACTGTCCAGTGATCTCGACGTCAACAACAGCTGCTTTTACTTTAGCGCTCCGACACAAGCTGACATGAAGGTTAGACAGAGCGCGAGAAAAATTAAATAACATAAAAGCGAGGATTTCATTTTATTTTATTAGTCCGCCCGTAAGCGATAGAACGATAGTTTTCGGAAGGACTTCTGTTTTACGCATGATGTTTTTTTTTATTTTTTCTTTCCTCGCGAGATCTCCGAGATGCGTGGGCCGACCGGCGTGAAATTTTGCACGATGGTCAGTAATGGATCCGAGTTTATAATGCCGTCCAAAATTTTTGGGGGCGCACCCCAAAAAAATTTCAGGGGCCAAAAACATGCAAAATTTGGCCCGATTTCGGACGACTTCGAAGTTCGGCGACGAATATCTCCGAAACGGATGAAGGTATTCAAAATCGGATAGTCATTCCGTGTATGGCGATTCCTCCTGCGTTAGGCGAAACAAGTAAGGTGAAGTTTGGTCCAGTGACCTTGGAGATTTAGATGTGAAATCGTATCCCCTTAAAGCGCAATTTTCGGAAGACCATATTTCGGCCCCAAGGGGGTGCTGCGCCGCCAAATTTTTACACGCGCTAGAGAATGACCAAGTCTTACTACCGCACCCCCACCGGGGACGGAAGCCCCCCTTACAACTTTTTTCAAAGGGGGGGGTCAAAAATTGGCTTAAAAAATAAATTAGCGCTTATAACTTCGGAGTTAGGGAATGTAGCCCGACGAAACTTTGGCACTTGACGTGTCTCTTTATTGGGGTGTTAAAGCAAGCACAAATTTTGGGGGCACCGCCCCCCTTAAAATTTGGGAGGGCAAAAAACGTTCAAAAATCGGCGCGATTTACGACAACTTTCGAGTTTGAGCGCAAATATCTCTAAAATCGATGAAGATAACGACATAATCTAAACGGCGTTGACGAGGGCGATCCTTTCTGCGTTGAACAAAAAAAATTTTGTGATATTCCGTCCACTACACACCAAGTTATAAGCTCTAATGTTGACCGATCCTAAGTCGACGAAGCGCGTTCGGCGTACGCCAATGCATTTGAGTTCGGGCCACGTGACTTTGATACCGGGGAAATTCTCCACCCCCCTCTTTACCA
>Ga0209367_1003710_pt1 | contig 20889 bp, 12 predicted proteins | sample WorMetLIZISLAND2_FD_187412 | JGI IMG/M metagenome (GOLD analysis project Ga0209367, IMG submission 187412) | Marine gutless worms symbiont microbial communities from Max Planck institute for Marine Microbiology, Germany - Olavius geniculatus... ...
GCGAATAAATACGTTAAATATTAATTTCAAATTTTTTAACCCCCAAAAGGCACATCCTTGCACGAGACCGCGTCGTTTGAGCCATCGCGCGCAAAAATCTTCCGAAGGGTCTGACCTGTAGGTGAGTTTCTGAAAAAAAGGTATGTGTACAGCTATAAAATTTTTTGCGTATATTTCACCCATTTGCCGGGAAGCCCCCCTTGGAGGGATTTGCATAAAATTTTGCATGACGGGTTTCCTCGCCGACGTAATCAATAGTGCCAAATTTTTTTATCTCAATCGGATCAGGGGTTTTGATTCTGTGGGGGTCGAATTTTTGGTTTTCCGATAAGAAAGAGAAGTCGCCGTTAACACAGGGCTTGAACTACCGTTCAGCCTGTGATCGCTGGTTCCGACCACCCACTGTCATTTGAGACCACACATCACGCAACCCTCGTATATCCGCATAAACCTTAGACCATTTTGAAGTAAGGTCCCTGAGCTGCATTTTGCCGCTGATATTATAGGTTTATCTCATTTCAAATTCCAATTGTGAACTAAGACGCACCATTTGTGCAATAGCGTGCGGTATGGCCATTCAAGGTCATCCAAGGTCGTTGATTGACTTAAAAGGGCATATAAAACTTCTTATAATATCATTTTGCTCTACTTGGCACCGTTTCTGAGATACGGCGACTTATATTTTTGAAAATCGCAATTTTTTTCCAATTTTCTGTTAGTTATCGCTCTAATTGGGGTGGCCCCTTTCGAATTTTAGAAAATCTTTAAAATCCTGAAACTAGCGTCTTTCGCGGGGCTGACAGTGAACATTTCGCGATTCTAAGTTCGGTCATTGTGATACAGAGTCAGGGGGTGACAGACACAGAGACAGACAGACAGATAGACGGACGGACGGACGGACGGATGGACTGACGCCCTGTAAAAATCTGAGCTTGTACATTGCTGGATTAGCCTTTGTATCAGTAGGCTGATATCTGTTATAGATTATACACAGTTACGCATTTGTACAGTATTATCTGAGCGTACGCATAGAAACGGGAAAGTGATCGGTCGCTAGCGGTCTGTTCTTGCAATGGTGCTTCGGCGACTACCGCCCCCTGACGAGTTAGTGTAATAATATAGGCCTAGGCCTAAGCCGCTATTGATACAAGATACAGAATCCTGACAACAACCGACAGCCGCAGTACAGTTATTAGTATTAGACCGAGATATACAAGGCGTGTATTGGATACTATGGTATTTGATTTCGTTCTCATATCCGGCTAAAGCTTAAAACTCGAACACATACAGGTCTACTATGCATCATCCCACGCACAAATTTTGCTTCTTATGACATTTTAGCTTAAACCCAAAATCTGAGGTTGCATCACAGACGCCACGCTCCGTCCACCCGCTGATTGGAGGAGACCGGCTGGACGTCCAAGAACAACTTGGCTCAGAACAGTTGATGAAGACGTCCAGCTTCAGAACTTTGGAGTTTACATTGCCTGGAGGAAGGCCAAGGATAGGGACATCTGGCGACAAGTCATCAGTACGGCAACGCTCTGACAGGAGTTCGCCAAGAAGAAGAAGAAGAAATGAGAAACTCGAGATTCTCTGTATATACGCTCGTACAGGGTGGCCCAAAAATAGTAAGCTATTGCACTTTGCCCATATCTTCGCTAAATATTAACCAATTTTCACCATTTTTATCAGAGACTTTGTAAAAAAAATTTGCTATTCAGTTGCATGCACATCACAACTATTATGTCGCTACATTACCTTGTAAAACATATATATCCAAAAACAAACAATGTCTCCAGATGGGCAGAAGGTTTAATGGTACATTTTAAAAGTATTTAACTGAAATGTTAAATATTAGTTATAGTAGGTTTAAGTGTGTCAAGAACGTTAAAGTACATATTGAACATATTTTCAAATAATTTGATCAATCTTACTGTGCATTAATTTTTAGTGTACAGTAATGCCGGTAGTTGGCTGCAATCTTGCTTAGTTAACTGCATGAACACTGTATTTCGATTGTGCGGCCTTACAAGCTATACACTATTTTACTGAAAGACAAAAACTTACTCTGTAGCTATATGTAAATTTTTTTGAAACTTTTTTGGCATTTACTATAACTAATATTTAACATTTCATTACGCCTAAATAGTTTAAAAATGTACCATTAGACCTTCTGCTTATCTATAGACATTGTTGGTTTTCGGATATTTATATTTTAAAAGGTAGTGTAACGATATAAGAGCCTAATAGACGTGATGTGCATGCCACTGAGTAGCAAATTTTTTTACACAGTTTACTGGTAAAAAATTGTGAAAATTGGTCGATATTTAGCGAAGATAGAAATAAAGTGCAATAGCTTACTATTTTTGGGCCACCCTGTAGTTTCAAAAACCGGACATTATAAACTTCTGTCGACTCGATGATGCATGAAAAGGCATGAAAAACTAAAAAGTTGCTGGATGCTGCAATCAGTTTAATGCGATAGGCTAGCTTGTCTGAGATCAACTCAGTTTGATTATCTCTTCGCGGGTGTCGTGGTGAGTAGCAGCTAAAGATTGGGGCGTAAATAGGCACATCGCGCGATGCACTATTCACATAGGCCTATCCGCGAAAATGCGTATAATAGCACGTGGCTTGCACTTCCAACGAACACACTTGGAGACACTACACAAGTTAATGTATCCTATACTGGAGTTTTTAAAGCAAAATATCGAAACGTCAGCTTTTCTGCGTTATTAAAATATTAGACAACCATCCAGCCGGAAAGGGATATATAGTGGAAATGGAAAGGAAGGGAATTAACGAGTTCAGTGTTAATTTTCTTTGGCGGGGCTACAGTAAAAAGCTTAATTAAATGTTTGGTAGCCTAACTGTATGCGAGGTGGAATGTTTGTAAAACTAAACCTAGTAACATTTTCCAATGAAAACTCAGTTTGGCCGTTTCTTCGTGGGTGGCGCAGTAAGTAGGCCTACTAGCTGTTTATGTTATTTGGGGTTGTTTTATTTTATTTTAGGCTGCGCAATCGTCCAGTAAAAGAAGTGCTATAAGAAAGGGCAAACAACCTGGGAACTTATTTGGGTTGACCACAGTGATATATCAAATGTAATTATCATTACTGAGCAAAAAGGTTTATGGTTTTGTCGTGTCTTGTCTGATTTTCGTGCCAGGAAGTGTTATTAAATTTTTAGCGGTTGCTGCACGCCTGATACGCGTGCGATGTTATTGATCGAATTGCTGATCATTATTGATGACAACAGTGATCACTGTGCCTGTGTATGTGTGTATGTAATGTTATCCGGCTACTAAGCAACAAGCACTGCACTGACTGCGTGTCGTGTTCTGTTCGTAAAAGCACTACTACCTGTAACATACCTGTAACCTACCTGTACAGAGTTCTACACATCTGTGATTAATTGCAGTAAACGACATATAGGCCTAAGCGCGAAGACGTTTTCATCAACTTTTGCGGTTGGTAAATTTAGCACTTGTTGCCACTTAACGAAACTAACTAAACAAGAAGCCTAGCTATCGCTAGGATAGCTGACCGTACTGGTTGTCACTTGTCAGTATCCTTCAATATGCGACTTTCTATCAATGATCAATAACAACCTAAGCCTTACACTGTATCTTGTACCGTTTAGCCACAGTACAGCCGTGACGGACAGACGGACGGACGAACGACAACCATGACACGCTCGACCGTTACTAAAGTACGGTCGGCTAAAAATCGATTAAAATTGTGATCTATACGAAATAAGTTACAATTTCTTTTATCCGCAAAGTGCTAAGAGGAACTCTTAAGGCCAAATGTTTTCAGCTCATAAACTTTTTTGAGCAAACAATTTAAACTATTCGTGATACATAATTTTACGCGCTCCATTGTACCGAATGCTTATTTTACCACCATGGAAAAGAGATGAAAAATCAAAGTTCGGTACCGCAAGCCGCAAGAATATAATTCATCTATTACAACAAAAGCACCGTAATAGATTCTGCTGTTCGTTGTTTGTACTTGTTTTGCAGCAGTAAAAACGGCTTGTGTAGGCTAAAAAAGTAATTGGAAATTGTTATTAGTCAAGTGAATTGATGTGACGTATAGGTCTGATCATGCCGAACAGTAACGTCGCCGGTCCTCGAACAGCTGGCGGTGGTGGTACGTCACACGGTGGTGGGGGTGGCGGGGGAGGTCCGGATAGTCACCGTGCTTACTCGGTCAGTGAGTACCACAACCTGTGTGTGCCCGCCGTGGACCGGGAGCGTGCCGCTGCCGTGGCCGCCACCATGATGCGACGCAATGCCGCCACCAGTACCAGCGGCAGTCGATCATCCACGCTGAGTAACCTCATCCATGGAGATCCGATATGTCGAGATCGCTTCTGGACGCGCGCCATCAACGTCGAGAAGCAAGCCGCTAAAGACTGGTCTCTGTGTGAACATATCTCGTTATGGAATTTCTATAACGTAGTTAATTATTGTAATAAAGATTGATAAACGTTTTTGCTATTTTTAATCTTTAAAAATGCGTTATTACTTTGTTTTATTTTTCCGACTTTTTATTTTCATTAATTGTTTAACAGTCAGTGTAAAAATAACGGCGATTAATAACGTTTCGTACAAAAACTAAAGTATTGCTTATAAAATAATAAGCCTACAGATAGGTTAAAAATTTGTATTTAAATTTGTTCAGTTATGTTCGCCATATTTCAGCATGGTTGCCCGTTAATCTTCAAACATATGTGGTAAGATAAGCAAACTGCCTTGTTTTCAAAGCTTCAAAGCAGAACTGTAGAAATAATGTTGAATTCTAAAAAAGTACTGCGGCAAACCTACTTTTAAATATGATATTTATCAATTACCTTTTCTGCTTAACCCTATTCTGAAACTGTCTAATTGCTGCATTTTATATGCGTCCAGATAAAACATAAAGTCTAAAACTTTATCGGCACGTAACGTCTTAAGTACATTTCAATAGCTATTTAGTTACAGCCACACTGTTTCTGTGTACAGGAAAGAAAATTACCATTTTCTGACCGAATACGACTGGAAGGTAAAACTTAGAGATATTTGCTTTGTAGAGGAAACTGATGGCCTTCGAGCTAAAATAGCAATATCCTTTCAAATCAAATCAAATGAAATATGCTTATTTTAGTAGTAAGTTCTACGTTTCTTTACAGTAAAATATTTTACTGGCATAATATTGTGCTCGCGTGCAGATTTAGAAACGCTGAATACACACTGACGAACAGTGCATGCGTTTAGCAGAAGTCGGACACTGTCAACGAATGTCATTGCTCGGAGTGTGAAACGTTATAATAAAGCGGGCGATTGTTTCCCGCAATCACACGACAAATATTTAGGCCTAAGCATCATTAAAGATCCATTTACACTGACTGACAAGCCTGACAAACGGACGCAAAAGTCTTATCGCCCTGTTGTAATAAAAAAGGCAACATTTCCTTTCTGTGCTATAATAGCCTAAAATTTCGTATTTGGTAGGCCTCACTTTTGAATAGCCTAATCAAATCAGCGTTTGCGTTCCGCGAGAACGCAGTAGGAGCCTACATCATCGGTATTTCGGCATGCACGCGAGTTTTACCTGCGTTTATATTTTCTGCAAGTGATCTTTTACAAAAGACAGTAAGTAACAACTAGTAATGAATTCAAAGATCGTCTGCTATGTTTTACGGTGTGATGATGATGCTGTTGTCTAACAGGGTGATCCAATAGACACTGAAGCGTCGGACGACTATGACGAACGCGGACCTCAGCTGAGATCAGACGCGCAGAACTACGGACGACACCTGGACACGGAGCACGGCAGATCGATACACCGCATGCAGATGAAGTTCGAATCTGAGTTTCGCAGAAAACCCATGTCTAAAGAAATCAGCTTCATGTAATCGCATATAGCACCGGATAATGATTAACGTCTGTTATTTCATATATGCAGCATTTCCGCGTTACGTGTATTGTCTGTCTGTTCCTCTGTTTGTCTGTCCCGTACGGGCTCCTGACTCGAAAACAAAAATGCATTGATAAACTAGAATCGGTGTAAAAGCTTTACCGGACAGGACTAATCGGTATGCCAACGTTTAATTTTAAAGGTCAAAGTTAAAGGTCGTCGGACCTTAAAGACTTCATAAAAATAACACATATGTCGCGCACAGTGATTACAGTCACGTCCATGTACGGCTAGCGGATCGCGCGCCAACAGCTTCGCCCACTGCGCACTACGCGCAGTGCAGTGGGCGAGTGGGTCGAATTGTAGGCGGACGGCCGCGTGCATTTCTGGACAGAACGTGGCGTCGTTTTTGCAAGTTTGCATGCTGCATATCTCGTTCGCATGTGATGTATTTCTTCCAGTGCTAATAACTAAGGTATACTAGGCGTAGGAAGACGCTATTTTTGAATTTACACCACTATTTATTTGTGACATTGTAATAATCTGCTAGTAACCTCCTTATGAATTGTTTTCATGGATCAGGCGGAAGTCCCGCTTACACATCTGTAAGCATTTACAGCGACATCAACGAAACCTTTTTCATGTGATGGGACTACAGCTGAATATAGGCCCTACGCTTCTCAGTCTATGGTTATGTAGGCTATGTCAGATTGTGTGATGTGTGTGTACATTTTACTGTAACGTATTACGAACTGCCCTGCCAGTGCCACAGACATTAATTTGGCAGTAGGCTAACCGTGATCGTGCTCCGTTCGAATAAAATAATTTGTTATAAAAGCAAACGTTAAAATTTCTCACATCTCATGTGAACGCACGCGCCACATCAGGGGCCGATGTACTGGATGTACTTCGCCTTCCCACGTGCAAGAGAGCTTGGGAAAAGATAGTGCCATCATAAAGTGTTTAACATTGCGTAGACGTACAGCAAAGCACCGTATTGCTAACGGTTGCGGTATGTCTGTCTGTCCGTCCGTTTTTCTGTAACGCTGATGTACCTTGAGTATATCGTAACTGCCGTACACGAGTAATTAGCTTAGATTACTGAGTACTCGCTCCTCGAAGACCCAACATCTAAGATTTATTTGACGAATAATACAGAATAAGGCACCGCGGATCAACAGTACCCAGTAGCTACTTCTATGAAGTAGCGTAAGAAGGTTGACCCCTCAAACAACTCGCTTAAAGTGCTGATTTGAAGTTATACCATGGAACAGTCGTAGTTCAATGAAGGTTGATCTCTCAGCCAGCTAAGGCTGCTGATTTGAGATCATGCCTTAATGGGGTTTATTGGGATCTTACAGGTACCCATGGGTGATTGCTTGGTTGGTGCCTGCCTGGGCTGTGGCCTGGTCATGTGCGCTGGGTAGCTTCGCTGTACCTGGGAACTTTTTGGGGATGACTGATGGGCCCACATGGCGAAATACACGATTCGTATAATACGAAGTTTCATTATGTGGTCGGACATGACTGTTAGTTAGACGTGATAATGTATGCAATGCACGCGACAAAGTCATTATTATTAACACCGCTCGGTTGGCTGGCCTAGCGAGAGACTGAGTGTGGCGAGGTACAATAGTTTGATCGCGACATTGCTGCATGGCGCCAATCCAGCACATCCAGAGAGACGACATGCTGTCACAGCCATAGTCATTACATACACTGTACGTACACCTAGGCCTGTAGGCCACGCGTTGCCAGATATAGTCATCACCATCGTCATTAGTCGTACAGAACACATCGTTTATACCCAGCTGACTCGCCGCACATCAAAGAACATTAGGCCTTCAGTAGTCCACGGTTGTGTCATTCGACAAGTGCTGCAGCCAAGGACAGGATTGAATGTACCGGGTATTAATCAATGGCCTGCATGATAGGACTGAACTTGTCGTCTTTATTATGAAGTCAATCAGCCGACTTTGCTACTTCACTCTAGCACTCGCAGTTATCTGCCTTCATCGACGGACTCAAGGTAATTTAATATTGAGTCTCGTTTCGTTCTTTCTTTTACGGCGTTTTCTAGTATTTAGGTTTCTCGGTTCATATTTACGGTGTTTTCCAGGAGCTTAAACGACTTTTGAGTAGCCTATTGCTTAATAAGTAATATCGTTTAATGTCATTCATTACGTCAAAAGACAGAACATAATAAAATAGACATAAAATCATAAAACAAGTTGACAGCAACACAAAAGCTAAAAAGATTTCCAGATCGACATTTTCATGTTTGTGACTAATTGTAATGTAATCATATTTCTTTATTTACATTGTGTCTCAAAAAAACATCCACGACATTTTTGACAGTAACTTTAAAACCAATTATCAGATTTTGATAGTTGTTGGTACGAATATTTCCGACACAACTTGGCATAAAACGACCGATCAGTTTTCCACCTTACCTAATGTATGCTTCTGCACTACCTAGGGAAATCAGATCAAGCGAAATATGTGTTGAAATGAACAGAATACCTGAAAAAAACATCCCCCACATTATCAATCGTAACGTGACGAAAGATTAGCAGATTTTAATAATTTTTGGCAGACAAATGTCTGACACTACTGACCCTACTATAAGTGTTTTAGTTTCTACCTCACCCAACGTCTGCTTTTGCATTACCTGGGGAAATCAGACCAAGCATAATAAGTGTTAAAATGAATGAAAAACGTCGATAAATTTCATCTATCCTAATCTGTGGACCCCGTCAGCCGGTCTATTACAAAGTTTGACTGTCGTGCGGCAGTGTGTCTACCAGATAAAGTTTAGGAATGTTTGTGAAGTCAAGAAGCGACTGGTACAGCTTGGATTATCGATAGTGCTGTCAATGAATGGAGAAAGCGTCTCCTTGCCTGTGTTCGCATAGTGGGCCAATACTTCAAGCAATTTTACTACAGACAGTTAAAAATAAATAAATGGATAAAATGTTAGCCAAAGTGCCAGAAATGTGAACAAAATGTGTTTTTACGCGTTATGTTAATTAAGCAATCATATCGCATCGGATAAAAAAGTGCTATTTTGCTGGTTGTGGTTTCCCCAGGTAGTGCAAAAACAAAAGTTGGGCGAGGTGGGAAACTAAGTAGTTATTTAATGGCAAGTTGTGTCAGAAATATTTGTACCAAAAATTATCACAATCTGATAATTGGTTTTCAAGTTACAGTCAAAAATGTCGGGGATGTTTTTTTTCGAGACACAGTGTACTTTCAACAGCCCAACAGCAGCGAAATGATGAAGCGTTGGGCATGACATGGAGTAGGTCTACCTTGTCAGATTACTACTAGTGTAGCTTGCATTTTTTCACAAGAGTAGGCTTAATTTGATTTGCCCCATCTGATAGACCGACGTCATTTCATTGTAAATTGTAGCAAAAATATATTGTAGTTGTTCAACACTGTCACTGAAACAGTTATTCCCTGTCACGTTTATTGACGCGCTGTCGTCTGTCCGTCCGTCCGTCTGTCTCTCACGGATGTAATGTAGCTAAACGGTAGGTTATAGGATAAACTTTTACTCCATTAGTTACCCCTGTGTTCTAAACCTATGCGTGCAGAATGTCAGCAATCTAGTGCAAATGAAACAGTTTCAAATTCGGAGTTGTATGGAGTAGGGGTAGAAAAAAATGTGTTTTCAGCGGGAAAACTGGCCATATCTTGGAAACGGTAAAAGATACGGCCACGGTGACTATTAATCACTAATAGGAAGTGGCATACTTCATTTCAAATGCAATGAAAGTTATTGACCTTGTAAATAGCTATGATCTTGAAAGTCAGTACTGCAACAGGAACTGCATAGGATGTAGTGCGTCTTCCCTAGCGACAGCTGGGCTTTCTTGTTTTTCGTTAAGTAATAGGCACAAAAACGTTTGACAATGGACACTGGAGTGACCGTTGTAACAACGTACGTGTGCCCGGTGGCAATGTATCTAGGCACATTTCTGATATGTCTCTTTGTGAGTCTCAAGAACGATTTGACGTGCTAACGTGCCGTGCCGTGCCGTGCAATCATCTGTGCCGCTATATACGCCGATACACTGTTGGCTATGTCACGGTGCGAGTCTATCTCCATCTGCCTCAGGCAGTCGTAACAGCTGCAATCGCAGACACGTAGTTTGTTCGTCATCGGTTCTTGTCTGTTAGAACTATAACAGCTGGGTCTTAAACGGGCCACAGAATAAGAAGCTCTGGGGGTTTGTGGACAGAAACATTCTATGCAAAGTAATCGCTTAAAGTCTGGCAATGCCAAGCTTGCACTGCAGTGACGGAATACAAAAGTTACCAACAAAAATTTATGCATTTCCAAAAAACACGGACAGTGAAAAAAAACACCACGTCGCTCTGTATGCGCCTTTAATCTGGGCTGGGTGTATAGGTCTGCAGTGTTACAGCTGTTCCGGTGAGGAATACTGTAAGTCGATGCTTGACCGGCGTCCACACCGCGTCGGACGATGCCAGGTCAAAGACGGCAAATGCTTCGTGCGCAGAGACTCAAACGGAGGTACAGTCCGCTGTGTTTGTGGCTTAGCGCATCGGTTTTGATTCCCGTATTTTACACATTACAATTTGGCTACTCTTTTGTTTTCTGATCTGCGAGGGCATATAATTATGTATTTGTAACTTTGAATGGGGGTGAACATTTTTTCAGTACATTTTCAAAAGTGTTTAAGACACAAGACCCCAAATACGGCTGTGGGTTCTGCATTTTCTAGCTTTAGAATTTGTTTTTTTTTAAATTTTAGTCGTGCATTCCTATTCTTCTGTTTTATTTTGATCCTGTACTTTTTGCACACCTAATGTTGAATTAATTAGCAGGTATAAAACGACAGAAATGATATTCATAGCCAAGTCACACCTTCAACGTAACATTTTTTAAGTACATTTTCAAAAGTGTTTAAAACTTAGTTCAACTCAACTGTTAAGTAGTAGGTGTGAATTGGTCATCAGTTCAGTACAGTTAATTAACTGAAAAGGTATATTTTGCTGCTTGTGGTGTAGAGGTGTATCTGGGGTGTATCGACGACGAGTTCTGGCCTGACGTGCCTTGGCGTACATACACACGTCGCTGTGAGGAGGATTGGGAGCGAAGCTGGGTCTACCAGGGAATGCGTCGTCCGATTGTCTGGTGCCTATGTGATGATAGTGATGATTGTAACGTGAACATTGGGGACGCCGGATCTAAGCCAACCACTATTCCGCCTACCACCGCCCTTGACCGAACCACACAGGTCTGACACGTCAATAATAGGCTCTGCAGAGAATTACTTTCTCTCACAACGCACTCGTATTCTTGTACTTCAAAATTTATGATGCTACGTCAATCTGCAAAGACGCGTAGGCCTACAAAGCGACGTGACTGAACTGAACTGAGCTGAGCTGACATGGTTTAGCTTTTGACGAGTTGACCAATAAGCCTACGTTACTATGCTCAAATACGTGTCAACCAATGACCAATGGATTCGCCTTGCTTTCCCATTGGCCAGTTTCGCGAAAACTAAACCGTGTCAGTTCAGCTGAATTCAGTTCAGTTCAATTACGTCGATATGTACGCGCCTCAAAGTTCGTTGTATGCCTATAGATTGACGGAAATGCATACACTGCAGTGTCTATAATAAAATATTTTTAGAAAATGATGTTAAACAAAGCATTATTAGACGTATTAGGCTTAGCACTTTAGCATTGCAATAGAGGCTTATTCTCTGACGCCATGTTTTTCAAAGGTTTAAAAAAATCTTTTTGGACACCCGGTCTAACCAGAAGTACACGTAACTATAGAAAAATGTCTGATTAATTAAAAATCAAAAAAAGCAACTTTGGAACAGCTTTTATATTTGTCACTAACGCACCATGTTCGTAAATTTTAATACACGATTCGTGACATATTACATGTCATATCTGTTTGAATTTGTGGCATGGATCATTTATGTTCGGTATAGCCCAGTGATTTCTTACACAGGCCATTGATTTTATCGTCAAATATAGATGAATACTTGCTGGTACTGTGAAATGTAATGCTTTTGTTGTTGCAGCAGCCGATGACGACGACGCTATCAATGAATACAACAAGTACGTCGCATCATGTTTGATTTTAATCACATATACAGTAAGCTATCGTTTAGTCTAATGGACTAATTGGTACTATCTTTTCCGTTCTCGGCATGAACCTTAAACAGCCAAAACCGCAAAAAAATAACGGAAAATGTAAAGCGCAGCAAAATAAAGGAAAATGTCGGCTAAGCGCTTAAAACACCAATACTTGGGTGCTCTCACAATATTTTCAACGTTTACTAACAGAGTGATGATTAGAAGTACAGTATTTCTGTTGACATGAAAGGTTCACACTGCAGCAGGAAAAGTTAAGAACTTAAAACGCAGTACATGGGCTTACGAGGCCATGTTAAAGGTTGTTTATATGGCACTTCATCCATCGCACAGCCGTGGCGGAGCGTCACCTACCGTATGGGATCATGGTTTTACTTGCCACCCGACACAGGTGAACGCACCCCGTCTTAGTCCCAGCCAGACAGACCGGTACTCGATTTACCTACCCCGGAGGGATGGAAAGCTGAGTTACCTTGATTGGTTATATATTGAGATGGTTTAAATGTCTGTCTGTTTCTTCTTGTCGGAAAATTATCGCTCAAAAATACAAAATTTGGCGCTAAAATCATTAATGTGAAAATTTAGCAGAAAATTAACTTTTTTGGCATTTGTCGATCGAAAAATTGTATTTATTTGCTTTTTCTGCTTTTCAACCCATGACGCCGCTGTTTCCAACATCAAGAATATTCATTCTGCTCCGGTTTTCACAAAGTTTTCAGATTTATCTGGTTCCACAATTTTGGATATCGTAATGACGTACGATACTATCGCATTTTTACTGCCCGCGGAAACGACGTCGCAAAGTTTTTTTCCCTATCAGCACGATAACTCATGGATCGCTGCACATAACTTGCTGAGATTTTGCACGAACATGTATCTTGACAACCTCTAGAAGCCTATTGAATATTAAGGTCATAGGGCAAAGTCCAAGGTCACGTGGATGTTTTTGTGCATTATACGGTGTTTACACGATCCAGCAAACGTCCAGCATTACATTTGCTGGAAGTTTGCTGGACGTTTGCTGGATCGTGTAAACACCCCATTAGTAACGCTGCAGGCAATGAAGAGCCGTGCAACAAGTTACGCATTGGCTTGGTAGAGCTAGCGGCGGTTGTGTTCTTGTAACGTTACCATTGGCCTGGATTCACGAAATATTGCACAGGCATGGCCCGCGGGCAGTACTTAGCCTTGAGCGAGGTTTGACGATCTTGCTGATTATGACGTACGGACGTATTATCGCATACATGTGCTGTGCTGTTCCTACAGCGAACGTGACGTCATGTCCTGCGGACTTCATACAGCCGGTCGGCACAACTTCCTGCTACAAGGTGGTCAGTCCAACGCTCAGTGACGTCACTGAGTCACGTGACTACGTGCAGGCGACCACAGCCTGCCAATCAGACGGCGCGCACCTGGTCTCGATTGAATCCGTCGACGAACAGAGACACCTGGCGACCATTCTCCGCACGCAGCCCGGTCAGTGCATGATGTAAAATATGAGAAAAAAACATTTTCTTAAAATGTTTTTGCAAACGTTTTGCATATTATTGATTTATTATACGTTAAACCAGATAGGTTTCTCGACACATAGTGCAAGAATCTCGTTTTCTACGGACCCCGCGGATTTCGCCGGATTTTCTATGTAGGCCTAGTCGACATTTTCTCCCTTTCGAGTTCGACGTAGGCATATCCTTTTCCAACTCAGCCTTTTTTGGGTTTCCAGCATCTCGAATGTTGCCAGTGCCGCCACGCCTTTTTCTACAATGGTTTGTCGTGCCAGCTGCTGCAGTCAGCGAGCATTGTAACTCACGCGTAATCGCGTGACTGTAGTGTTTTACCTCCGGCTAAAAAAGATCAAAGACCGGTTGAAATGATGACAGTAGGCTTACAACGCCGACAGAGGTGTAGCATTTGTAGGTCTATTGGCAGCAGTTTGCAGTCCGTTCCATGCAGCTCTGCAGAACGCGGAGTGAGTGACCTTGCCGACGGTGGCGTCAATCCAGATTTATTGGGAGAAGGGCAAATTTTATCTGGAGGCAAATTGACAGACTCAATTAATTTAGTCACTCGCATGGTACCTGAGGCCAAAAATTGAAGCCGAAGGCCGATAGTGGGGGTGGGATTCTTGGAGAGAGGACATTTCCATTGAGCCTTTTCCCACTAGCTATAGGCCTACGTACGGGGTCACTGGAGCGCTGTAAGCTCCCCTAACGGACTTTGGGGTCTTTGTGCAAAGAAAAACCCATAAAACGGCCCAAAATTTTAGGAACAAAAAGATACTCTCGCCTAGGAAGGCAGCAATCGTAGTCCCCCTTGCCTCCCGGGATAGTCGCCACTGGTTGATCGGTAATGTTGGCTCTGACTACCGGCTGGTACATGTGCAGTGATACTACAAGGCTGGCAAGGCTGGTGGACAAGCGGTCAGCTCATGGCTGGCACAAACCTGTTCGTATGGCGCTCGTCCAATCGTCCGGTCCTGATTGACCGCAGTCTGTGGGGGTTCGTTCAGTCGCCAATACGCGACACGTGCATCTGGATCATGTCGATACCGTACTACAACTACACGCTGGGCAACTACGACTGCACCACCCGCGCCGGATACATCTGCGAGATACAACTAACCGCCGACAGCCGCTAACGACTGTATAGTTTCATCCGTTCAACGCAACAAACGCATGAACGTACCCGACTGACGCGAAGGCCAAAACGCAAGGACGTTGCGTCCAAAGCGTTCGTTGGGTTGGATAAAAACCGCGCTTTAGCCTAGTTTCCATCAAAGCAACGAAAGAAACAAACGCAAAAATATGCATGATATGTATGTAACTATAATAGACGCCGCTTCTGTATTGCGTTTTGGCCGTTGCGTCGCCACCAGGTCCTTGCCAGGTCAGAAAGTATACGCAAGGTCCAATTGCGTTCCGTAAGTTGCGTTGGGTGGAAACTAAGCCTGGCAATGTACGTAAAACTGTTAAAGCCCGTACTCCACTACTTCGGCTTGTTGTGAACTTGTCGCCCGACAAGTTGTACAACGGAGAGAGAAAAAATTCAGAGTATAAAATCGAGAAATCATCAGCAACATTATGCAGTAGGCCTACATAAAGCTTGTTATGCAACTTGTTGTCCGACTAGTCCACAATAAGTCGACTTTCGGCTTTATTAGATTGAAAACTCATTTACTCACGCACATCCGCTACATTCATATATATTTGCTTTGATGTCCCGTTGCAGTTGAGACAGTGCATGCAAGCTGCCCTTGCAGCGTTAAAGGCGCGTACAGAGCGAACCAAATGAACTAAACTGAAACAAAATGACGGTTGTTACGGACGGCCTCCGTAACGGCGACGACGACGACGTTGCTACAGTATTGGTAAAGTGACGGGGGCGACCACTATGGTAGATGGCCTTGCAGGCGATGAGAAGATGCCGCCACCGCTTGGTGTAGCCTACGGTGGGTGCGGTGATGATAGTCGTGGACGTGGTGGATCGATCGTTTGGACAAACAACAAACAGCACAACTTTCTTTGGCGACAGCTGATTGCGATTCTTTTTGGATTTAGATTAAGCTTAACGGCATCCCAGATTCTCTAACGTTGAAAGAAAAATACATGCATGCATGAGTAAACTGACATTCGTCTAACGGACTGCGCGCAGCTGCAGTGGCTTCTATTTCCCAAATCTAGAATCGAATTCGGGTTCAAGTCCCCTTCCCTGTCTTTTCCCTCTCTTCTCCCCTGGATCCGAGCAGAGCCCGGCCGCCAAACCGTTTTTGGTGTATTTTGAGCTAAAACAAAACAGCGCTTCTGGTGATAGCAATTTTGCATACATTTTAAACGAAACTCCCCTCTTATTATTCATTAAGCGCAAGTTGCACCTACCAAGTACAGAGAAGCCCCTATGCAGCTGCAGACGTTTTTTTTCGTTTTTCGTTTGCATACTTCCAAATGTACATGTTTAGGCCTATCTTGTGCTTGCGTTGTTGAATGTTGCGTCTGTCAACTTTGCATTAATACAATACAATACAATAGAACTATGTAATATGTAACTATGTAATAGAACTTTGTAATTTGCACTTAAAACCTGACAAAAAAACTGACAGTTTAATTTAGCGCATAAACTAAAAAGAACTAAAATGTTTTTTTAAAAAGAAATGAATATAAGGCCTGCCATATAGCTTTTCTGGTAGGCTTACAAGTTACAATAGCGGTGTCACGCTTTTAAAGACTATGGCCAATTCACACCTACGCCGCAACTCAACTCAACTGTCGTGACTGCGGGTGACAATGCAATGACGTCATTAGCATTGTGACGTCACGATGCTGTGCACAGACCACGCGTTGTTTGCCAGCCTGGCTGAGCAGTTGGGTTGCGTCGCGTCGGCGTCGGCGTCGTACGCACGTGTGAATTGGCCATAATTGTAAGCTGCTGAAATAGGCACTTGAATGAGCATTCTTTGAAACTTCGAAGGGCTACGAATTCTTTTTTCACGTGAATAGTCTACTGTAACGAGTGCTGGATTTGCTAGCATGCAGTCAACGTTAATCAAGGCAACTGTCAAAATCAATCAGTAGATCAACATCTGTATCAAGGATAGAATTGAAGTGTTCTTTAACCGAAAAAATGCACAAGATAAAACTAATAACTAATAACTGGATTCAGATTAACCATAGCCTAAACGCACTACCACACTAATACAAAAAACCCTATTTTGGAATCATCGATGTTGACACCACTAAAAAAACTCGTCACTAGGGTCTAGTGCTTATTATAATAAGCAGCATGTCTGTGCCTATCTGTAACATAGACATCATAATGATCTGCAACTGTTTTCGCGGTAAATGAGCCAATGACGGTACGCGGTATACTAGTCACTTTTCAAGAGAGTGTCGGTATATATACCTCTTTGACGCCCGCGTGCGCAGGCCTCCTTGAACCTATAGGGGGTCGCAACTTGGACTGCTGAAATCCACGTTTAATGCAAAAAAAAATTAGGCTTACATGTTTAGGTTGTCGTGGTCTATTTCCAACCATTTCAACGCAATTTATTCTCAAAATGTATGTCTCAGCTCGAAATCGCGAAAAATTCACCAAAACCCTTTATTTTGTGGGTTCAAAGTCGTTCAAGGTCATCGATGTTGATACTCGCAATAAGCTCGTCACCATAGTGCTTGTTATGATAATCAGCATCTCTGTGCCTATCTGCAACTGTTTTCATGCTAGACAAGCAAATAGCGGTAAAAAAACTTATGGAGTACCCCTCTTTCACGCTCTTGTTCGAGGGGAACCCCATCACCCAGTGAAACGAAATTTTGTCACAAAATAAACTAAAGTTTTAGGGGTAGGCCTAGCCCACACTGAAGATTTTGTGATCTTAGCTTGCACCTTTTTTGCTAAAGCTGCAGAGTGTGACAGACACGCGGACGGACAGAAGGACAGACAGACAGACAGACAGACGCCCAAGACGCCCGAAGCATTCTGCTGACGCGCGTAAAAACGTGACACTTTGCCAGTTTGCCATGCCAATCATTGACCGATTTTCGAAATTCTTTCAGTGCCACGCTTTGAAAACAATTGGCAATATCCTACCACACCGTAAAGTGCGTCTCTACATTACCTTTGTAAAATATAAATGTAAGAAAAAATAGCGATAATAAAAACATTTTGATAAATAAAAATGACACTAGACAGTCTAGTGTCATACAGATCATTCGAATCGCAATTTCACAGCCCAACGTAAACGGTCGGCCCATAATGCGTACTGAACTACTGGTACTGGTAGTGTTCGAATGTCACGTTACGTTAGTTGCATTAAATGACCGGAAGTACAGGATGTCGTAACGGTCAAAGATGGCGGACGACTTCGATGTAATATACGAAGTCGACGGAGCTGAAGAAGACATCGTACATGTCGAGTCGGCGTTCGCTACGTACGTCCCTGACCCGGTGGTCATCAAGGGCGCCGGCAACATTACAGTGTATGATTCTCTGACTTGTCAGTGTAGATTTTAGGTCGGGTCTTTGTCCAAACAAAGCACATCGCTACGCATCAGCTGATCATTAAGTTTGTTCGCCAGTGCTAGGGACACAGCGGCCGTGTCGAGTCTCACTATTCCCTGACATACCACAATACCGGCCACAAGACCGCATGAAAGCGTTTACTTAAACGACCTGGGTAAATAGGATTAGGAGCATCTAACACCATATAAACCTTTGAGCAAATGCTCCAAGACGAAAATAGGAGGGAAGGTTTTTTGGGAAACTAGGGGAGGGGTAACTTTCACAGCGCCAATGTCAGGTAAAGCCGCCATGCACGCACGGCAACAACAAAGGTCGCCCACCTATTCTTTCTTCTTCTTTTCCAATAATGCACATATCCTCTTGCGAGTAATGTCATGCATGGCAGAGGTGCATGAAGTGCTGGGAACAACTGTTGAACTCCAGACAGAACAGATAAAAGCGTGCAAGATGTGCGGCTGATAAAAACAGGATGGATCTAATCTGTCCTCTGCATCACCATGGCACCTGCCAGTCGGGACTTGAAGACCTCGAGGGAAGGAGACATGACGACATCAGAAGGCAGGTTATTCCAGACTGTTAAGCTGTGAGCTTAATTAAAAGCTCGGCTCTTTGGTACGAGTTGTCATCTGTCTGATCTGTTTATAACGGATGCATTGTAACTAACCAGTAAATAGAGGAAAGCTTTTACATGAATAATTATCTCTGTCAAAAGTAACCTAGGCATGCAAAATTTGGGCGATGCAGTGCAAATATAGAGTCTATAACTTTACTATAATAAAGGGGCAGTAGGCCTAGTGGCAACATGCTTATAGAGCTCGTGTTGTTTTAAGTTAAAATCACTTTCATACAAATCTCACCACTTACAGTCTATGGCTCCCGACTTGCAGATCTGCCTCTGACATTTGACCGCTAAGTGTAGGCCTACCGTCTGCCCGCCGGGTACCCGGCCTCCAAACTCAGGTACCCAGGTACCCGCACTACCCAGGTTTGGAGGCAGTCAAACCCGTAAAACCGGATTTGAAAAATACACCCTGGGTTTGCATTCTCCAGCAGAAAGTCATTCTGCATTCATTCATGCGATCACAGCTGGAGTATGCTTCTACAGTCTGGTGTCCCCATACAGCAAACAACATCAATCATCTCTGAGTCGATGCAATGTCGTGCAGCACAATCTGTAATGAATGACTGGAGCAGACCTCATTCTCAGACTACTCCATCATCTTGCAGTACCAGGGAAGTCCAACCATAATGACGCAGCAACTTTTATGAGACACGCTGGAAGAACGCAAGACTTAGGCCAGAGCCACTATGATGTACAGAGTTGTTTACAGTAATGTTGCGATACGGGCATGAGTCTACCTTACTCCAAACATGCAGAGCACAAGAGAACACAGCAGACACAGCTTCTTTCTTGCAACAATTTGGATATGGAATAACCTGCCTTCTGGTGTCATCACGTCTCCTTCCATCGAGGTGTTCAAGCCCGACTCGGACTGGCAGGTGTCATGCTGACGCGAAGGACAGATTAGATAAATCCTGTTTTTATCAGCACATCAAAATGATGCAAGCTAAGATCACGATATCTTCATTGTGGGCTGCCCCAAAAACTAGTTTATTGTGACAAAATTTTGTGCCTGGGTGAGATGGTTCCGCTCGAATGAGGATGTCAAAGAGGGGTACCCCTCTAAAAATACATTATTTTGCCGCTATTGGCTTTTATAGTATGAAAACGGTTGCAGGTAGGTACAGACTTGCTGCATATCATAGCAAGCGCGTCACGTGAGCTTTGCTCAAATTACTTGTTATCAGTTATGTTCTTGGTGTTCTACAGTTGTTTCCGTCACTTCACGCACATCTGCCATGTACAACATTACTCGCAATCTGTACATTACTGGAAAAAAGCAGCAGCATTGTTAATAAACATGCACATGCACATGCAACCACATGCTGTATGCAGCAAACTGGCTGCGAGAGAGATATACACTGTCAAACACTTACTCAAACAGATCACTCTTTCTACAAGATATGCACTATTCAGTGCTTCTAATATGCGCTAAATAGCCAGCGATTATATCGGACGGCGCAAAAAAAACGACCCAAACATTTGCATGCGTTATTCGACTGAGTGGTCGAAATAAATCAGCACAAAAGCATTTATGTAATGACCAAACATCAACAAATGTGTGCAGGAATTTTCACCTAAAACGCTTCTGAATTAGCTGTGATACAAACAAATTTGCGTTACATGCCATAAAGCAATTTTTGCAAGCAGTTCATCATTTGTGTTGCTGTTCGTACACAGGCTATGCCAAAACGTAGGGTTCGAACGATACTGGTATTGGGGTACCGATAGGGACCAACTAAAAATTCACGATTTCACGGCCGTGACACTTTCCGGGAAATTGGCCTTCTTCCGTGAAAAATGCCGATTTCCGTGAAATCCGTGATTTTTCGTGAATTTTAGCGCTTTTAGTTTAATTTACGACAATTCCAGAGTTTTATCAGCAGCTTTTGTACGGATGTTGCTGTTTGCCACGTGTTGCACTTTAGCACTAAGTAGTTGACATTGACTGTCTTGAGTCTTGACTTTGCGTAGTAAATATTCGTTGTTCTGAAATTTCTTCGTTTGCTTTAGCACAGCACCTCGAAATAACGTCTGTGGGGCCTGTGAATTTGCAAAACTCTTTCCGTGAATTTTCCGTGAAATTTGACACATTTTAAAAATTCTGCCGTGAAATCATGCATTTTTTTCGTGAATTTGGTTGGTTCCTAGGTACCGGGTATTGGCCAATACTGGCCGGTATTGGGGTGGATCGGGTATTGG
>Ga0209367_1003712_pt1 | contig 20883 bp, 17 predicted proteins | sample WorMetLIZISLAND2_FD_187412 | JGI IMG/M metagenome (GOLD analysis project Ga0209367, IMG submission 187412) | Marine gutless worms symbiont microbial communities from Max Planck institute for Marine Microbiology, Germany - Olavius geniculatus... ...
TGGGGGGGGGGGGGGTTTAAGGTCGTTCAAGGTCATGCATCGATGTTGACAAATCTAAAAAGCATGTCACCTGTGCTTGTTATGATAAGCCAATAAAAGCAAAATAACGTCTTTTAGGGAGTACCCCTCTTTGACGCTGTCGTTCGCGGAGAACTCAATCCGCACCCACGGGCACGAAATTTTGTCACGATAAACTGGAGTCCTTGGGGGCAGCCCACAGAGTACGTAGATCTCGTGATCATAGCTTGCGTCGTTTTGACACAGTATCATATACTGTAACAGACGGACAGACAAACGGACGCCCAGACGATGGCTAAGACGCGCGAAGCTGCTATCGCGCGTAAAAAGTGACGGATACAGAGACAGAAAGAGAGATCAGATGTAACGGGCTTCAGGGGAATGGTGAATATTCCCAGCTTTTTGGCTAAAATGGTGCTATATAGCGCATAAACATCAAGAGATTCCGTAAACGGATAATCCAGTAACACTGAAATTAGGCCTAATTCGGGTAGGCTAGGACTATTTCTTGATAGGCCAACGTTTGTAATGAACCGTTCGTTGTTATAATCTTGTCAACTGCCGAAGAAACGCCTGCTTAGCGGGATATGTTTGTTATAGCCAATTCACACTTACGACGTTGACGCAACTATCAACACTGTATAGTTAACTGAGTCGCGTCGGCGTCGTAGGTGTGAACTGGACATAGACATTCTGGTCCAATGTATAATATTTATGATTACATTAACTTGTAATTTGCTGCGCTATAGCACTTTATTCTTGCTTACTTGTTGTTTTCGGTAAACACAGTATTTCTTTTTCCGTTACATTGTAGTAAACATGGTGTGTAGACGTATTATTATTTTCGATAATCCAAGTTAATCATCGTATTGCGTAGAGTTAAATTTAGCCAACAAGCTGTCGACTGTTGCCGATAAAGATACAATTGCTTATATGTGCATATTTTTGTTGTTTATTGTTTATATGCGATTAAATCGATCGTCATCTTAAACCTGTTGCTGACCTTTTATTTCTTGCTATTTTTTCACTTTCTAGCAGAGACAGCGACATCTGTATATGAGGAAACTGTGTGACGCTATTTATTGTGTAATTGCGTGGTGTTTTGCAGGGAATTGACATTCGTCATAACAAAGATCGTAAGGTTCACCGCAAGGAACCTCGTAGTAATGACATCTACCTTCGCCTGCTCGTTAAAGTAAGTCCTTAGACTCTAAGCTTTCACCACCTTGAGGCACTTTTGAGGTAGTCGGTATTTTAAGTGATGATGTGTTGCAGTAGCATCATGGGTAAAAAGAAGTAGGTGGGGCAGGAAGTTGTAATTTTCTGACAGACACTACAAATTTTCAATGGAATTCTGATGGACAGCTATTACCACCCTCAATGCTACAGTCCATTTTCTGTCAGAATCTTACACAGCAGGCCATCTGACACATCTGAAGTAATATGTGTAGGCATTACCATTGGCATGAACAATACTTAATTCTCGGATGTTTAATGTGCTCTATTGGTGTTCGTGTTAAATCTATTAAGTACAGTGTTGTAAATCTGGCTAATCGTACAGACATGTTTAGTTACTCCAGTGCCATTATAAAGCATTGTAGCTGAATGTGAAATTGGCAACTATCTTTAAAGGTCCATGGCCACGGTCAAACTCACTCGGGCAATTTCTGTAGATTTAAATTAGACATTTAACCTCACATATATAATATGTCGATTTGAGCTTCATAAATATACGAAATTAACGCGTGAATTCAAACGAAATGCGGCATTACGTTACGTTGTGCGAAATATTATAATCTATCAGTGCCCACAGTGACGTCATGACCCTGTCCCATATAGATCATGAATATTAATGGCTAGCCGACGACGCCATCATTCTAGGGTAGGCCATAGCCTATAGACGTCATGAATATTAATTCATGACATCTATAGGCTAAACTCATGACGTCACTGCAGGTCATCATGGCGGCACGTTTTCTACGTCGTTTTCGTAGATCGTCGACTTTAAAGGTAATTTTTTCCGTGTTGACACAACGCTGGGCGCCGATATTACTGTCAAAGTTATCATGAAATTCTGCGAAAACGGATAAAATGTATATGTTAATTTTGGTGACCACAGACCTTTAATTAAAACTATTGCTACAAGGCATCAGAAATGTGCACCGCCATCTGCGTGTCTAGTGCTTGGTTCTGTTAGATATCCGATGGAGCACAGTATATATCAGAGTGCTGTAGTTAATGAGTTCATGTTTATTGACATGGTGCATTCTGTTGCCAGTTGTACAGGTTTCTTGCACGAAGAACAAATGCCAAGTTCAACAAGATCGTGTTGAAGAGGTTGTTTATGAGCAAAAACAACCGACCCCCACTCTCAATTGCCAGACTGGTTAGTTTAACGCAGCATATTTAGTTTTTTAAAATTATTTATGTAGCAGAAAATGCTGCTAGTACAACTTATTGTAGTAACAGTAAAAGTGACAGCAGTTTCTAACATGCTGCAAGATGGTGAAATCTTTACAAGGGCATGGTAGTGGTATCGGGGATGTGCACGAGACTTTCTGAGCCAAGACCGAGACGAAACCAGAGATGCATGTCTCCAGGACTGAGACGAGACGAGACGGCTGGCTGAGACCTTGAAGCTCCCGAGACTCTTGAGAGTATCGGGAGCTTCATGACGTATGGCGAAACACATTGACAATGAAAGTATTAATTTGCTCGCACTTTGGTAAACGCTTTCTATTTGTGATATTGTGGGTTTTGCACTTTATTTTGACAATTATCACTGAATAATTAACGGCTTGCACCATAAGGTAGTGCAGAGATGCATTTATGGTGTGGTGGGATCTGTAATAATCACATTATCACAAATTGTCTGCAGAGTGTGCTAGTGAAAGAATTTTGAAAATCGGTCAGTAATTGGCAAAGGTATGGACAAAAGTAAAGTGGCACATTTTTTTGGCCCACCCTGTATATTATTTTTGCTAATAATATGCCACACCCTGGCTGGCCCAAACTGAACAGGAAGTTTGGTGCAGTTTGAAGCTGTTGAAGTACCACTGAGATAATGTTTGCTGTTGCGAAAATTTTGCCATCTTGGGTATTTATCTGGTGTGCTTACTGTGCTGCATTGAAACATATTGTCAAAAGTAATAGAATGGTGGGGGCCTGGCATTGTAAGTTATAATACTGTGAGCCTGCGGTGTAGCGATAATTCAAGTGATGATGTGCTCAGAGTCGGATGATGAAGAAGACCGGTCGTGCGGACAAGACCGCTGTGGTCGTTGGAACAGTCACCGATGATGCCAGGATCTACGATATACCAAAGCTGAAGGTTTGCAGCTGGTTCTCATTGTTTTGTTTTTTTTCATCTGTGGACTACTTCTCCCTGGAAAACTTGGAAATGTCGGGAAATTTGCCAGCTCAGTGAATTTTCTGGTCAAAACTCAAAAAAAAATCTGGATGAATTCTAATCTGGGTTTATCCCACAAAAGCAGACTGGTAGAATAAAATTAGAGCTGTTAAAGCGTTAATTTTTTTAACGCACGTGTTAATGCATTAATAACGCATCATTAATATTGCTGATATTGTAGGTGGACTACACCGATCTATAGGGTGAGTGGATTGTAGCCCACGAACCAGACTATGACAGTAGTGATGATGGAGCAGCAACAAAACAATTTTTAATTACTTGTATATTATTCGATTGTCAAATAAACGTAGTTTAATGGAATATCTTGCTTCAGGAAATTAGGTATATTTACATATGTGTGTCAATTTTTTGAATGCACATTAATTCTTTAACACAAGGTTAACGTGTTAATTTGACAGTATTAGTAGTTCAAGCAGCAGCAGGAGTAGTATTCCCATTATTAACTTGCCATATAGTAGAAGTATAAACAGAGATATTAGCTCAGTATCTGTTGATGGACCGTTTTGGCCCAAATACCGTTTTTCTTGGCTGCAAGTTACGTCTGGTTATAGAATGTAGAGAAGTTTGTTGTCTTGTGTTAGGTATGTGCGCTGCGTGTAACCGAGAAGGCTCGTGGCAGGATATTGAAAGCTGGTGGTGAGGTCATGACTTTTGATCAGTTGGCACTGAAAGCACCCAAGGGTCGTAACACGGTCCTGCTGCAAGGTACTGCGTCGTCTTGTGAATGCTTCAGCATTTGGGAAAAATACTAGTGATGTACCAGATTTCAGTTTTCAAAAGCCAGGGTTTCGCTCACTATGCGTCCCTTGACTCGTTTCTGGGGCTAGGGACAGATTTAGAAGTAAGTTGTAACTGCATATGAATAGTTAGTAGTTTTCTACAGAGTGTCTACAAAAATGATATCTTTAGTGTCAGTGTAGCAATAATATACCATGGCCGTAAACTATATGTATGTGTGAATGAAGACTTTGAAATTATCTTCTGTTAGTTTATTGGGCCTGGTGACATTGATGCGTGGCTTTATATTATCGAGTCATTTTGTAACCGTGTCAAAAGTCAAGACATGTTTCATTAATTTTAGTCCCTTGAGTATTGAATACCAGTAGCTCATCTGACAAATGTTAGCTGATTGCCAGTGTTTTGCCGTATTTTGCCAACTGTGAATACACAGTGAAATATGACTATGCCTTTTCCTATTCTGTGTCACAAATGCCATTGTACTGTATAGCATTTTTACGCGTGAAAGCAGCTACTGCATTCAGCGTGTCTTAGCCATCGCAATTCTGTCCATCTGTTCGTCACACGGGTGGATCAGTAAAAACAGTGCAAGCTAGAATCACCAAATTTTCAACTGCCAGAAAGGCTCTAGTTTCGGACACCGTAAAGCTTTTTCATAAATTCGAAGGGGGTCACCCCGAACGAGGGTGCTAAATGAGAGGGTGTGCTCGAAATTTGCAATTTTTGGCCAATAAGTTGCTGTATCTCAGTAACGGTGCGAGATAGGGCCTAGGTTACTATTAATCACTAATAGGAAGTCGTACACTGGCTCTCGATTGGCGCCCAATTCAATGCCCGTGAATGACTTTGAACGCCAGAATAGGGGGTTTTGTGGATTTTTTTTGGCGATTTCAGGCTGCGAGACACATTGCAAGAGCGAATTGTGCCGAAACCAATTGAGATAGACATGGACAAGCTGCATGTGAAATTTTCAGCATTGAACGTAGATTTCGACGGTTCAGGTCTCGATTTTCTAGGTTCAAGAAAACCTGTGCACGAGAGCATCAAAGAGCGGTACTCCCGTAAAAGTCGCGACGAAATGGCTGGAGATAGACTGACAGTTTACGAACAGGAACTGCTATAGGCTTTCGCGCATCCTGGAGCATTATCTCAAATTTCTTGTTCAAATATGTTGTGTACTGTTTGGGCATGAGAGCTAGGGTGAATAAGTTACGAGCTTGCTGAACTTTGCAGGTCCTCGTAAAGCGCGCAAGGCATATCGTCACTTTGGGTCGGCACCCGGAGTTCCACACAGCCACACAAAGTGCGTACACCTTAAATTAGTCTGTTTCTGTGGTTTGTCGTTGATATGGCGCTGTCTGCCTTGTTTTAAGTGTAGATGTGCTAAATGGCTGCATAGTTTCATCACATTCATTCTTTCACAGCATAGTTTTGTTTTTCAGTTCTCAGACCTTGAATTCTATTTGATACATGTTAGTTCAGGACTGTTTGTTTTGACTGCAGGGATGTTGAAATTTTGTTTTTTTTTTGTTCAGTCGTGTTACTTAGGTATCGTTAGGCAGCAAACCACAGTGAGACTGAGCACATCTCTTGCACTCTGCTAAATCCATTGGATGGAATCGGATTCCATTTGAGCGAGACATTAGTGTGGCCATAGGAGGTATTGTATTGGACAGGGACCCCAGTTCCTGCACAAGTAAAAGAGATTCGAGTCGGAAACCCGGACAAAATTTGCATTGCAAATCGGCACCAAATCATTGGTTTTGGCTTTGAGTTTTTTTTGCCTTGGCCTTGGTTCCAAATCCTTGTCCTTGGCCTTGTCATCGATAAAAAGTCCTTGGCCTCATCTTTGGCCTTGCTGTTTTTGTAAGTTTTTGTCTTCGTCCTCGGGTTCCATGTCTTTGTCCTTGGCTTTGTCCTCGAACACAAAGTTCTTGATAACATCACTGGAAAACATTTTGAACTGTTGTACGCAGATTGCATACCACAGTTCAAATTTTTTTCTGCTCGCTTTGCTTGCAGGTTATTCGTACCTCCACTTTTACATTTGTTCCACCGCCCTTGTTTCTAGTGTGATTGCAAGCGAATGAAAACCGACATTGGTATTTTGCATGGACAAATTAGTCAGGGAAAGTGATTTATTTTGTCGTGGAAAGTCGGGAACAAGTCGGGAGAAAATGAATTCTGCAGAGTAGAAGGAACCATGGTTCTGCCAGACCAGAAACTCAGAAATGCTCACTACACTAATTTTTGTAATATGTGCATAACACTACAAAATTATAATATTTCAGAAGCAAAATTTGCCGATCATGACATAACGGCAGTTTTGTTGACCACTGACTGCCAAGTGCCAACGTCAATGTACTGATACGGAAACATAAGAAATATATCGTTTTGCATTCGTTTCACATGAAGATGGACGTCACAGTTTATAGTGGCAAATCCACCACCAAACCATTTTTTGTGGAAAAAGTGCTAATTCTGACATGACCTGCTGCCAGCACGTTGCTTGCGCTGAAGTTGACATAGCATAGCGGCACTAGCCCTAGTATAGAAATGTGCTTTTTACACGCTAAAGCAGCTACTGCTTTCAGTGCGTCTTAGCCATCGCAATTCTGTCCGCCTGTCTGTCCGTCTGTCACACGGGTGGATCAGGCGAAAACGGTTCAAGCTAGGATCACCAAATCTTCACCGTCAGCTGCCTGGAAGACTGTAGTTTCAGGAACCGTAAAGCTCTTTCATAAATTCGAAGGGGTCACCCCGAACAAGGGCGCTAAATGAGAGGGGGTGGGCAAAATTTGCGATTTTTGGCCCCTAAGTCGCTGTATTTCAGTAACGGTACGAGATAGGGCCTAGGTTAGTATTAATCAGTAACAGTTAGTCGTATACTGGCTCTCGATGGCGCCCAATTCAATGACCTTGAATGACCTTGAACGCCAAAATAGGGGGTTTTGTAGATTATTTTGGTGATTTCAGGCTGCGAGACACATTGCAAGAGCGAATTGCGCCGAAACTAGTTGAGATAGACATGGACAAGCTGCGTATGAAATTTTCAGCATTGAACGTAGATTTTAACGGTCCAAGTCTCGATTTTCTGGGTTCAAGGAAACCTGCGCACGAGGGCATCAAAGAGCGGTACCCCCGTAAAAGTCGCGACGAAATGGCTGGAGATAGACTGACAGTTTGCGAACAGGAACTGCTATATGCTTTCGCGCGTCCCGTGAGCATTAGCTCAAATTTCCTGTTGTTATTATTGTCATTACACGTATTATAACCCTTGTGTCTCTCGATGGCTGTGTTTGTAGACCGTATGTGCGTTCGAAGGGACGTAAGTTCGAGCGAGCGCGTGGTCGTCGGGCCAGCAGAGGATACAAGAACTAAGAACAAAGCATTTGGACATGGAAACTTATCACTTGTAGCCTGTACCACATGCTTAATGTTCAGATTGACAATTTTATTGAACTGTCGTGTGTTGAGAATACAATACAGAATGAATGTGCAGTTCAGAGAGTTTTGTGTTTTTGTGTTTACTTATTATACGTAATTGGAGCTGCCAACATCAACAATTTAGAAATAGACATTTATAATGATTAATAGGGTTTAAATCATTGAATTTTCAGTTAATAACATGTCATAAAAATGCGTTATGCGTCACGTAAATGAAGTTAATGACAACAAGCATTTTTTTGCGCAATAATCACCGGCAGTTTTAACCAAAATTAATGATCAGTCAGTTGTTAATTTTCAAAATAATAGCTATTACACGGTCTCAAAAAAACGTCCCCGATATTTTTGATTGTAACTTCCAAGAAAAGTTACCGGATTCTAATAATTTGCGATCAAATGACTGTTTAGCTTCCCACCTCACCTAATCTTTGTTTCTGCACTACCCAAGGAAATGCAGACCAAGCAAAATATGAGTTGAAATACACAAAAACGTGAAAAAAACATCCCCAACATTGTTGATCATAACTTGAAGGAACATCATCAGATTTTAATAATTTTTGGTCTGAATATTTCTGACACCACTGGCTGTTGAATGATTGTTGAAGTTTCCATCTCACCCAACTTCTGCTCTTGCACTACCTGGGGAAAACCGACCAAGCAAATCATGTATTGAAATGAATGAAAAAAACTTTAGTAAATTATATCTATCCAGATCTCTAGCCCCCAACAGCCAGTCGATTACAAGATTTGACTGTCATGCAGCAGTTTGTCTACCAGATGACGTTCAAGAATGTTTATGAATTTAAGAAGTGACTGGTGAAGTTTGGATTGTTCTGAAGCAGAACTATCGATACTGCTGTCAATGAATGCGGAAAGCGTCTCCATGCTCACAATGTGCCCAAATTTCAAGCAGTTTTGCTGTAGGCAGTCAAAAAAACAATTGGATGAAATGTCAGCCAAAGTGTCGAGATATTAACAAAATGTGTTTTTTTGGTGTTATTTAGATTAAGCAATAATACTGCATTAGGTATAAATGCAATATTTCTTTGGTTTTGTTTTCCCCAGGTAGTGCACAAACAGACTAGGTGAGGTAGGAAATTGAACATTTACTTAATGGCAAGTTGTCTCAGGAATATTCGTATCAAAAATTATTAAAATCTGATAATCCTTCTTTATGTTACAATCGAAAATGTTTGGGATGCTTTTTTGGGATACAGTACGTATTGTTACCAGCTATAGTAATATTGGCACTCTGCACTCTATTTTCAGTGCTTCTGTTGCTGATAGTTTGGCAACTGAAGAGTAATGTCATGACGAACCAATCTGGTGTAATTATGGAAAATGGATTAATTGAATGGAAAAACGAGTTAAAAGTTTTCCATTCACTACATCTAATGTGATTGGATGGTCTGGACAACTTGTGAACTAAATACAGGGCTCTTGTGATTCCATGAAGGTCCTTGCTAGTCGTTGAATTTTTTTCCAGATTTTCAAGACCTGGAATGTTTTTGAAACAGACATGGTCTTTAAACGTCCTTGAATCAGACTGAGTGTCTGAAGGTCCTTGAAAGTGCTTGCGAATTTGATTTTTACGCGCGAAAGCAGCTACTGCTTTCAGCGCGACTTAGCCATCGCAATTCTGTCTGTCCGTCCGTCTGTCCGTCACACACGTGGATCAGTCAAAAACGATGGAAGATATCACCAAATCTTCACCGTCGGCTGCCTCGAAGACTCTCGTTTCAGGAACGGTAAAGCTTTTCCATAAATTCAAAGGGGGTCACACCGAAAGAGTTTGCTAAATGAGAGGGGGGTGGGCAAAATTTGCGATTTTTGGCCAGTAGGTCGCTGTATCTAAGTAACGGTGCGAGATAGGGCCTAGGTTACTATTAATCACTAATGGGAAGTCATACACTGGCTCTCGATTGGCGCCGTATTCAATCGCCTTGAATGATTTTGAATGCCAAAATAGGGGGTTTTATGGATTTTTTTGGCGATTTCGGTCTGCGACAAGTCTATATCATTCGCAAGTTGGCGCCACGACGGAACTATCGTTATGCGATCCGTTGATCTAGATAGAGAATTTGGTATTTGTATATTAACTTTGCGTGAACACCCGAATTTTCAGCTAAACTACTGAACCGGAACTGCTATAGGCTTTCGCGCGTCTCGTGAGCATTAGCTCAAATTTCTTGTCTTAAATGCCGTGACTGAACAAGTGATTTTCAGTGTCAGTGTTGCCTGAGTCTGAGTGGTGAACTTTTCTGATAAATTCCAGTTTCTGTTTAATGCTTGATGGCGTTAAATTGTCGAATGTAAACTGAGCCTGCTTACAGGGTGGGCCAAAAAAGTAAGCTATTGTATTTCTTCCATATTTTCGCTAAATATTGAGCAAGTTTCACAATTTTTTCACTAGTAGACTTTGGAAGAAATTTGCTACTCAATGGTATGCACACCACAACTATTATGTCACTACACTACCTTGTAAAATATAAATATCCAAAACGTACAATATCTACAGATGGTAATAAGGTCAAGTGGTAAATTTTTAAAGTATTTAAGTAAAATGTTGCATGTAAGTTATAATAAATGTCAAAAAGGTTTAGGTGTAGCTACAGAGTAAGTTTTTTCATGTTTCAAAAAATGCAGAGCTTGGGCTGCACAATTGAAACGCATTGCTCCGTATGCTCATGCAGTTAACTGAGCGAGATTGCAGCCATCAACCGGCATTAGTGTACATTGAAAAATAGTGCACAGTAAAATCGTTGAAATTATTTGAAAAAAATGTTTAATAATGTCCTGCAGTGTTTTGACACTGTAACTCATATTTTAACATTTAAGTTATATACTTCAAAAATTTACCATTAGATCTTCTGTCCATCTGTAGATATTGTATGTTTTTGGATATTTATATTTTACAACGTAGTGTAGCGACATAATAAATGTGGTGTGCATGCCACTGAGTAGCAAATTTCTAACAGTCCACTCGTGAAAAAATTGTGAAAAGTTATTAATATTTAGCAAGGATATAGACAAAAAAAGTGCCATAGCTTACTTTTTTTAGCCCACCCTGTATATATGCTTATAAAAGTGCCGGTTTTATTTAGTTCAGTTCTCCTGATATAACCTTTGTATGGTTTTTGAAAAGTCTTTGAATTTGATTTTGACAAATTGGCAAGAACCATGGAAATACCAAATGGAGATATGAAGTTTAAAACTTGCTTGCTAACGTTATATGAACAGTTAGGCTATACGCTCGGCCTGGTCTGTAAGAAGGATTTTTTTTGTCTGCAAAACTTCACACGGTTTAAACGTAGTTTCACATTGTTTTGACAAATCATGATCCGAGATAACATTTTCTATACACCTTTACCTGTCACGCCCTAGCGTTGAAGTAGCTTGTTTTTTAACATCACCAAAAACGTATCTGGGCATTTTCCTATAGCCTGGACGTTTCACCCACTAAAAATTCCATCACCTTCGCTGCCCGTTCATTTTCGCCGTCGTCCACAGTTTTTGGTTGGCGAGACGTCCATGCCACATGCAAACCGTCCATAGTTCAAAACGTTTTCATTTTATCCCATACAAAATGACAGGTGATCAACTGTAACATAGGCCCTATTCATATGAATAGGCTTCTGAAAGTTTTGATGTAAGGCATTGGCAAATAAAGGCTCTGTGAAGTGACTTCGTAGCTTATCAATCGTACGGTGCTAGTTCACCTCATCTAATCAATGTCGACACTTGGTCTTGTAAAGTTAAAACCCATCTGTCATTAGCACTTAACCACCTAAAATTGTCATTCAGATTTACACAATAGCTGCCTGAGTTGTCTTGTTATAACAGCAGTAATAAAACTTGCTAATAATGCAATGTTGTAGTCGAAAACTATTCAAGATGTGTATCGCCAGTCTTCTTGCGTCGCAGACTAATGACTGTTGTACGTCGATGACGTTCGCGTATTGTAAAGAGGAAAGTGAGAGAAGAGGAAATAGGCCTGCGTGGCGGTGGCCCCTTCTAAGTTTTAGTCTTTAGAATGTGGTTGGACCAATGTAGGCCTACACGAATGTGTCAAGAAACGTGTTTCAGTTTCAACTGTAGACAAACAGCTAGCACAACAAACGTCAGGTCTTCGACGTTGCAGATTTCGACGTCGACTCAGCACCGGTTGTGGTGAACTTACATTCTTATGCCGCCGTCCTAACAGGCCACGACACGGGTCTTACACATAGATAAACCAAAAAAGGCATGAACGTAATCGTTCCCTGTGTCAATTTTCAGATCGGTAGGTCGTGGGGACGGCTGCATAATATGTCGGTAATGGACCGATTTGTGTTACTACCTCTGGTCTGCTCAATATTTCTTGCCGGTCCTCGACGCGTGTCGTTCACTGCCACAGCTCGCTATCTGTCCGCTCCCAACTGCAATTCCAGCAATATCGACCGTCATTCCGGCATCCCTTGTGACCAGAAGACCGAGCCTCAGTGGCGGCCCGGCCATCGCCGCTACATGGGTTCTCCTGGTACTCGCTAGCAGGTGCCCCGTGGCAGAGTCTGTCGAAGGACCACCCCGGTGACACAGCTTGACGGTGACCGCCAGTCTGCTGAGTGTCGACCTGAAGCGATCGTTGAGCAGACAGTATATGAGCGGGTTGACTGCACAGTTTGTGTATGCCACCAGTTGTACACAGGCCGTCAGCGTACGCCGCGTCGTCACGTCGACGCCGGCGTGTACGTCGAACAACGAATACACCTGAAACGTCATCAACGCGATACCTTCATAATGTAGGCCTATGTAGAAATGTAATGTAGAAAGTTCATAACGTATAGAAAGTCAGGGTAACGGTCAGTCGCCATATTTGCTGCGGATATGGATTATAATTTTCTCAGATTAGCACACAGATCTTAAGATCACCACAGAGACACCAAATACGTCCACTGTGTCGACAGTCGACAGGACGTTAAGGACGGAATTCAATCTGTGCAAATAACGGATGCTCTTTGCAAATATTGTTTATTTTTTTTACATAAACCAAGTCTAAAGGTAAAATAGTTAGTTTATCAAGACCGACATTTAGTTTCACAAATTTCAACGATCTGTGTGCTAATTTTCGTGGCTAGTTGGACCGCTACCCGGTTTTGTAATCGTCTTGGTGTTCTGGCGTCGAGTGACGTTCTGAACAGACCCGCCGTCTTTGTTTCATGTGTGGATTGGACCATAGGGCAGGCCCTGTAACAGTGTCGAAAGGGCGCCGCAGGCCCCAGCTGCGGTCATCGATGCTTAGCAAATTTGTGTTTTGTATTGGAATTGAAAATTTCCTCTCTTAGCAGAATGACGAAGCCGTCGTGGGTGGTGCAGTATTTTTAACGATTTCCCCAAAATGTGGGCTTTTTGTCTTTTGATATATTGTAGAGGCATTGTGTGCACTGACGTGCACACGCGTGCCATATAGGCCTACAGCAGGTTGTATGCCTATTGCAGATAAAGCTACATTTTGTGATAATTTTCTGTTTACATATAGTGACACTGACGCTTGCTGCCAGTCTGACTGTGACAGCAAGAAAGTGCGAGGGCACTGGGAGCAAAAAATTTTTTCGTAAAGCAGAATGACGAATGATTGAATGGTCACGCTTCTCCGTACACAGGGTGTTTATAAAAGTTGCGACGTGACTCGGCAGAAGTCCGCGGAGAGTGCAGGAAAATGCCTCGGCAAAACAAAAGCAAACAGCAAAAGAGAGATAAGAAAAAGGTAGGCCTACATCATGCGCAAACGCGTTAATCTCGGAGCGCCGTTTTTTACATTGTTAATTGTTGCCTAACATAAACAGATTGGTGAACTGACCGGGCACTTTGCACATCCTCTGCGCGCACGCGTGCAATACATAATAGCCTATCAGCCTAATCTTAGGCCCTTCACACACCGCTTTAAGCACACCGGCGAGATTTGTTAAAAACACGATATTTTTAATTCGTAGGCTACATCATAGTGGTGACAGATCATAGCTAGAAATTGCAGTTGGGAGGACGGTCTAAAAATAGCAACAAATTAAACTTGACGTAAAGCAGAATGGTCGTCTTCGTTACGCAGCAACAATAATACATTAATACTATTGCCCAGTCGTTCACCTGGAGTGTAAAGAACGGGAACCAGCTGAGGGCGAAGACGGAAACGATGACGACGAGCATGCGCACAACGCGCTTGCGTTCATTAAGTCGCTTGGCGCCGGCAATGTCCAATCCTGTAGACGCGAGTTCACCAGGCGCCGTGTGGAACCACAGCGTGTGAGCGATTCGCCCGTACGCTACCAGCATCGTCACCACCTACATCAGAATATTTAAGGGGATTGATGAGAAATTGATCGCAGAGCTACGGAGCGTCACTTGCCATATGATATCACACGTTGTTACCTCCCAACGTTGTTACCCCCCCCCCGCTTTGACGCCAGTCAGACAGGCCGGTACTTGATTCGTACCCCGTAGGGATGGAAGGCTAAGTTGACCCTGGTGGATAGTAACTGTTAATATGCACATTTGATGGCCGATCAAATTGATCTCCGATCAACTTTGGGACTTGATCTGATATCATCTCAATAACCGTTTCTCCGTCGCCAATTAGATCGACTAATCGTCCATCAAATCTCCCGTCAAGTTGATGGCCGAATACTGGCGGATCCGTGGCGATCTGCAGTTCGTTGCTTATTTGCACCAGAAACATCGCTTCACGTCGCCGGTCAGAATGGCAATTCGCGCATTAAAATGAAGTTCCAGGCATGGCGATCAATCACTACCGATTAATTTATACTGTGCTCTCGTATTGATTTGCGATAGAAAGTATTTTTGACAGCAGACAATATGGACCAATAACCTTCTAATCTAATCACTGTCAGCCAATCAGATTGGCACCTGTGGATTGCCATGAAGTAGGCTCAGTTGACGGCGGATCAGCTAATCGCCGATCACGTAATGGGAGATTGAAAATGCATGAAAAAACGAAACACAGTTGATCGACGATCAATTCTGAACATCGAGTTAATCGAAGATCAGTAAATCGGAGATCAAATTTGATTTGATTGGCGATGGAAAAACCGGACCTTAGTGTCATTTTCGGGGCCAAGGAATGGCGTTCACGCCTGTTCTAACTACTGATTTGAAGCGACAATTATCGCTCTGAAGCTGGTGCACGTGTTACCGGAACGATGCAGAGGACGACGTAGAAGCCAAAGGTGTAGACGACGTTCCAACGCCAGTCGGCGAAGAACTCGACACAGACGTGCACCAGACGGACATTGGCTGAGGGACGTCCCAGCAGCGAGTCTTTCGCCGTCCGCAACGACGACGACGACGTACTGGGGTTTACGTCGACAATGAGCAGCGGCTCTAGACGCTGGATGAAGAGTTGTGGCAGCAGCAGGACGATTGATGAGAGCCAGAAGATGACGACGAGATAGACCGCTCGACGCACTGTGTGCAGGTAGCGCGCTCGCAACGGACGACAGATCGCGTAGTATCTGCAGCGTGCTCAATCAATCATTTTTTTTGCTAAAAAAATAAAAAAAATACAGTGGCATAACGTGCGTCAAAATCGACGAGCTGAATATATTTGATAATAACGTTATTGCAAATTTTCCACGCAGAGCGTTAGTGAAACTGTGAAAAATTTTCTAACATCGGTCAATATCTGGCGAAGATATGAACAAAAGTCAGTTAGCGCCTTTTTATTGCTTTTTGTGTTATAAATTCTGTTATTGTCACGATTTACAATAACATAGTCACACCAAAGCCTAATATCCAATAACGAATAAAAACCACTACCATGCACTCAAACTTTAATTATTACCTTAAAAAGATACTTTACTTCCCACAAGTTAGGCCTACAGAATACCTTGAATTCTCTTTCAAAGTAATGTTAACTAGAAAGCAGTCATAGCCCGCAGGTACCTCCGCCAAGGCAAAGCTATTCGCCAGGTGGCGTCACCATCTTCGCTTTGCCAGCGGTTCCCTTATGCGCCCTTTAACGCAATAGTAATGAAAATATTTCAAAGTAATCCAGAATCCAGGATTCCCGCCGGATCACGCCCAAAATTGAATCACTGATAGTTCATGCCATGCCCGACGTACCCTCAAAATTTCAGAAAGATATGTCCATAACTTTTTGAGTTATCTTGCTAACACAGACAGACAGACAAACAGACAAAAACCGGCAAAAACATTACCTCTTTGGCGGAGGTAATTATTGCAGACAATAATGTTTATGCGGACCTGTCGACGGCAATGCCAGTGAGCGTGAGTATGCTGGCGACGACGACCACACCCTGCAAGTAAGTGCTCAGTTTGCACGCGGCCTGACCTAGCGTCCATTCGTTCTGTAGATGAGACAGCAGCTGGAACGGCATGTTGACAGCGGCTACCAGTGAGTCGGTGAGAGCCAGGGACACGAAGAAGACGTTGGTGACGGACTGACGCAGCTGACGACTGGCGCTGATGACAACGATGACGAGCGTGTTGGCACACAGTGACGTCGATATGATGACGACGTAGATCAACACGAACACCGCCTTCACCTGAATGTCAGTCAATTAAGCAGACGAGTCGCAATGAAAACTTGCACCAAAACTCGGATTTTCCAGCCCTGGTCTGAAAAGCTGTATTGCTATTTCCAGTCAGAAGACGCAACCCCCCTTCCCCCAGTCATCGCTGAAAGACAGTGTAATACTGAGGAGACACAGCAGTATCAGCTAGACATATAGGCCAATATCCGATGAGCAACTTTCAAAAATCGAAAAACAAGTTAAAACTGTAAATAATGTCGTGGCAGGAGAAAAGTAAGCGTCTTTAAATGGCCCCCAAAGTTTGGACAGTCCGAAAATTGTCGAAAAATTTGTTTGTTGAAAGAATTTAGTCAAAAGTGTCAATTTGGGGTTCAAAATCTTCTGGTAAAATTAAAACTATGAGCAAGTATAATTTCCTTTGTCAAAAATTTGCAGCGTCTGTAAAAAAAATTGCAATTTCCAGTTTCCCCTCGCGTACATTTTAAACCCACGACACCTAGACCTTGATACAGTGCCCACAGGCTACATCTTTGTTAAGTGAGTAACTGCTACGAACCTGATACGGCAGTTCTTCGGGAAGTAGATCGTTGTCTGACAACATGGACAGGTTGAACAGTTCCATGTCATCGTCGACGTAGTTGTCGGCGGCTGGAACGTCCTGGAAGACGCTGCCATTTTCCGGCAACGTCGACATCGCATTCGAGATCTCGAACGTCAAGAGTGTAGTTTAGACTACCGATTGTAAGAAGAGGTGAATTGGAAAAAGTAAAGAGAGTGGAAGAAAACCGAAATGTGATGTAGGCGTATGCTTTAAAGTTTCCCCTGAATTCTTTCACTTTAGTAGTTTTTTTTCGGTTTAAGCTCGGAAACTCTAGGACCTATGGACACAGCACCCAGTCGACGAACATGCACTGTAACGAAGACTATTGTTCTAAGTCTGTAACTCACTACATCTACCGCTCAACGTCGGCAAAAACTAACTCTTGATCGATGTCGATAATGTTTACACATACTCGGTCTGACGGTCGCTCGATTAAATCCCCGCCAGCATCACTGCGGAAGCTGTTAAGTCTGCCTTATCTTTTACGCAGTACGCTATACTCCCTCAGCAACGTAGCCGAAGAATCGCAGCGAAGGTAGCGACTGGACAAAGGCCGACAACAAAAGAATGTCCAGATAGTGGCAGATACAGTGCACTTAGAAGATAAAACAAAAGGGTGCTCACAAAATTGAATGCTGGTGTAAACAGACTGTATAGTCTATGGTAAAGACTACATATTAAGTAGTAGAAACTAACTAAAATAGTATAGGCCCTACAAACTTGAAACAAATACCCAAGCTTTTTAAACATAACAGCCATGTGCTATTTTTTAAAGATTGTTTAGAATGAAGTCTAACGGAGGCGCATAGGTTAAACCATCCACCATGCAATGAACGTATTGCATGCATTCAAAACATTCCGTGGTTGGAAATTTTAAGTCTAAGGTGATGGAACAGTATAACGGACGACAGTGTTGAGAATGAAAAATGATATAATGCCTAAAAAACTAATCAGAAATATGATTGATCTGAAATGCGTTTGTGCGTTGGATTTTTACGCGAAAGCTAAAAAGCTGCATATCGCTATTCCTCCTGATATCGGTAGCCGAAGCGACGCCGTGTCGACAAACAAAGAGCGCTCGTTTAACGTACCCACGCTTAGCCGACTCATGCCATAGTGAAACAAGTTGCAGCGATTACTGACAATAACACGTCATCGAGGCTGCGTTGTGGCTCACTGCATTGTCTGAGTTGAGACTTTGCTCACCAGACGTCTTCTTGTCGCTGTGAAGCCGTGCTGTGGGCCCCACGCGAACTCCAGTCCACGGCGACACGTTAATGTCGCCGACCCAATGTAAAGTCTCAGAACCCGTTTACACGACATCGACGTCAAGCTAGCTGCTTCGACGAGCGCTCGTCGAACACTCGTAAAGCACTGCACATCGAGCTGACCTGATTGTGCTGGATGGGGGATGAGCTTGACGAGTGCATGCATTATCAAACATGTTTGAAAACTCAAACATTCATCAAGCGTACATCAAGCACTCATCACGCAGACGCCGGTCACGTCTTATTAACATTCGAGACGTCTATGACCACACCGACACCGAATTCATGTATTATGGCTAAACGGTATGTCGTACGTTATAGACAACCATGTTTACTTTATTCGAACAGAGCGTAAAATACTACAAATTTTGCGTAGAAGCGTTGAGGTAGGCCCATAACAAAACAGAGACTCCATCATTATTGAAAAATTTTTCCCGTCAGTTTGTAACATGTTGCCCTCGATCTACGATCTCGGACAACATAGGCCTATTACGAACTTTGGGTGAAAAATTTTCAATATAATGACCTCGACGCCACCACCAGTATAAATTCATATAATTTCAAAACTTCAATCCACAGCATACTACAATAACACAAAAGTTAGCAAAATAAAATTTTAACTACCACTAAATTGACAAAAAAAGTTGCACGAATAAGACATTAAATTAGCTGCTTCACTATTATGTCACACAAAATAATAAAACATTAGGCTTACATGCATATCGTATACACTCTGTGTTCACGTTAATAAAAATAAAGTTAAAACCTAAACGCTAAACGCTTTCAAATACTTCCTATCAAAGACCACCAAAACACAATATGCTAAAACTTGTTGTTTCTTCCATAGCGACAGCCGTAACTTATTTCGCCCACCCACAAACAGACGGCCAAGCTGAGTATAGTTGGGTAAGTTGGCCGAATAGGCCTCCGAATAGGCCTATACGAATAGGGAACACCTACGAACGATCACTCATCTTCGTACTAACCCGGCTCAACGTAGAGTAACTTCGTTGATGCAAGCGCCGATGTTATCGCTATAAACTAAAGCGGGGTTTCTATCCAACGCAACGCACGCATAAAGTACCTAACAAACGCAGCGAACGAAAGAAAAGCACACAACAAACGCAGCCGTCGCAACGGCCAAAATGCACCGATAGAAGCGGTCGTTGCGTCAGCTGTACGTCAGTTGAGATGCGTACGTTGGACGGAAACTCCGCTTAAGTTGCATTAGCAATAGCGTACAAGAAATTTGAACTAATGCTCACGAGACGCGCAAAAGCCTATAGCAGTTCCTGCTAGCAAACTGTCAGTCTATCTCCAGCCATTTTGTCGCAGTTCATTCTTGGAGTGTGCGCTGCAGCCGAAGATCGCAAAAATCAGTAAAAAACCCTTATTTTGGAAGTTCAGGGTCTTTCAAAGTCGTGGACGTTGATAAGACTGAAAAGCTCGTCATTAGTGCTAGTTGTGATATGCAGCATGCCCATGCCTATCTGTAACCGTTTTCACGAAAAACTGGCCAACAACGGTAAAATAACGACTTGTACAGGAGACCGCCCTTTGATGCCCTCCTGCACAGGTTTTCTTGAACTTAGAAAATCGAGACTCGGACTATCGAAATCTACGTTCAATGCTGAAAATTTCATATGCAAACTTCTCCGTCTCTATCTCAACTGATTTCGGCGCAATTCGCTCTTGAAATGTGTCTCACAGCCCGAAATCGCCAAAAATCAATAAAACCCCCCTATTTTGGCGTTCATGGTCATCCAAGATCATTGAATTCGGTGGCAATCGAGAGCCAGTGTACGACTTCCTATTAGTGATTAATAGTAACCTAGGCCCCATCTCGCACCGTTATTGAGATACAGCGACTTATTGGCTAAAAATCGCAAATTTTTTCCTACCCCCTCTCATTTAGCGCCCTAAGAATTTATGGAAAAGCTTTACGGATCCTGAAACTAGAGTCTTCCAGGCAGCCGACGGTGAAGATTTGGTGATCCTAGCTTGCACCGTTTTTACGCACGAGAGTTAGCTATAGCGCGTATTAGCTATATGGTAATTCTGTCTCGTGTCTGTCACGTCCCGCTACCGTTCCAAGCCCAGGTGAGATAAAGACTTCCGGAATGTGAAGAAAATAATGCGCGCGAGGAGTACATTAGATTGGTCACAATCTGATAATATTTCTGGTTACACATTAACAAGAGACAGAAATTAACAGACGCAAAAAATGCAATTAACATTTAAGGAAAGGTGCATAAAATTAACTATAAATACTAGAATGAATACATGCAGTGTGAAAGTTACGTTCTCTACACAAATAAAAAATATACAACACAAATGCAAGTGCACTGCCACTAACAAATAAACACTTTAACTAAACAAATAGTAGAACAGACATAGTGTGAAAACTAGAAAGCAGTCAGAGCCCGCACACCTCCGCCAAGGCAATGTTGTTCGGTAGGTGGCAGCACCATCTTCGGTTTTGCAGCGGTTTCCCTTATGCCCCATTGAAAGCAATGGTAACGAAAATTTCAAAGTGATCCAGAATCCAGGATTCCTTTCGGATCACACCCAAAATTGAATCACTTGTAGTTTTTGCCATTCCCGACATGCCCTCAAAATTTCAGAAAAATCCGTCTAGAATTTTTTTGAGTTATTTTGCTAACACACAGACAGACAGACAGAGACAAACAAACAAACAAAGTCCGACAAAAATATAACCTCTTTGGCGGAGATAATTATTCTTTACATATGAAGAAATATACAATAAATCACGATTCAACCAAAGTCAGAATGCAAAAGTACTTCATAACAAACACACAACGACAGAAATAACAA
>Ga0209367_1003713_pt1 | contig 20881 bp, 13 predicted proteins | sample WorMetLIZISLAND2_FD_187412 | JGI IMG/M metagenome (GOLD analysis project Ga0209367, IMG submission 187412) | Marine gutless worms symbiont microbial communities from Max Planck institute for Marine Microbiology, Germany - Olavius geniculatus... ...
GGCTTAAAATGCAATAAATTAGCGCTTATAACTTGGGAGTTAGGGGGTGTAGCCCCACGAAACTTTTTCACTTGACGCGGCTCTAGGTTGGGGTGTTAACGCAAGTACGAAATTTGGGGGCACCGCCCCCCTTAAAATTTGGGACAGCAAAAAACGTCCAAAATTTAGTACGTTTTACGACAACTTTCGAGTTTGACCGCAAATATCTTTAAACTGGATAGAGATATTGACATAACCTAAACGGCGTTAACAAATACGGTTAATTCCGCGTTGAACAAAAAAAATTTTGTGAAATTCCGTCCAATACGAACCAAATTATAAGCATTAATGTTGACCTACCCTAAGTCGCATTTTTCGGAAGATCATATTTCGGCCCCTAGGGGGTGCTGCGCCCCCAAATTTTTACACGCGCTAGAAAATGACCAAGTCTTACTAGCGTACCCCCCACCGGGAACGGGGGCACCCTTACAACTTTTTTTCAAAGGGGGGTCAAAAATTGGCTTAAAATGTAATAAATTAGCACTTACAACTTCGGAGTTAGGGGGTGTAGCCCGACAAAACTTTGGCATTTGACGCGGCTCTGAGTTGGGGTGTTAACGCAAGTACAAATTTTTGGGGGCACCACCCCCTTAAAATTTGGGAGGGCAAAAAACGTTCAATAATCGGTGCGATTTACGACAACTTGCGAGTTTGAGCGCAAATATCTCTGGAGCCGATGAAGATAGCGACAAAATCTAAACGGCGTTGACGAGAGCGATCCTTTCGGCGTTGAACAAAACAAATTTTGTGAAATTCTGTCCACTACGAACAAAGTTATAAGCGTTAATGTTGACCTACCCTAAGTCGACAAAGCGCGTTTGGCGTATACCAATGCATTTGAGTTTGGGCCACGTGACTTTGATGCCGGGGAAATTCTCCCCCCCTTTGCCCCCCTCCTTTCAATTTCCCCCAATCGGACTTAGGGCGCCGGGCGGACTCACGTTGGGCTTTGCCCCAAATTTCTAGTATTTGTTTTGGATTATTAACACTGATTATTATAGTCATTTTGGCAAATGGGAACCAGCTGACTGCGGCCATTGTAATTTCCGGTACAATTCTTACTCTGGTGACATCATTTTCTGACGTAAGTTACTAAGATACTTGTCTAAGTTTAGAATGCATTATTTCTTTGAAATTGCGTTCAGTGCTAAGGAGGTTGAAATTGTCCACTTTTTTGAATTATAAATTATGCCAAAATGGATTGACACAATCGGATTTGAATATGTTGGTACTAATATAACAGGTTTAGACTCAACTGTATGTGTTAATTTTGTTTGGGTTTTGTGGAGTTTTTCGTTGGAAAATTTGGGGTTTTTTTTTTGAAAAAATACTGCTGACAGCCCTGTCAGCTCTTTCTGTGTCCTGTGTCTATTTTGTTATTAGCAAAGTGGTTAGGGTGTTGGATACGAGACTGAAAGGTCCATGGTTCAATTCCCAGCCTGTGTGCTATCAAGTAACAACTCTGGGCAAGTTGTTCACATCTACCTGTTGTGTAGGTGCAAGGGTCTAGTGGTTAGTGTCGACTCATAACTTTCAGGTTACGGTTTGATTCTGACTGCCGGTCTTTTTCAAGCAACCTTGAGCAAGTTGCCAACCTTCTATGTGCTCAGGCCAACTCAGCCTCCTACCCTCCGTGGGATGGGAAATAAGTAGTAGTTTACGAGCTATGGGATGAAGGCCTGGTGTGGCTGATTGGGGCGGTGGTATGTCTGCTAGCTGCAAACTGTGGGATCAATTGTTTGCTTAGGCGGGCAATGGATGGCCACATACTGTGCGGCTGTATCATTAGCTCATGCCAATCAGTTGCCACTTCCAAGATTGTAAAGCGCTTCTGGTCTTGAATCTGTTTCATGAAGAAGTGCTATAGCATGTGGTGGACTTTACGTTTTACCTTTTAAAGAAACAGAGAAACAGCTACATTGTCTTGACATCGGTTGTTGTTGGCAAAACCTTTTTCATACTCATGAGTAAAGTTGGTTAGCAATTTCTGCGGATTTTTTAAACTAAATGCTGTATATTATGGTTCATCATTTGGCTGGTATGATATTAAGAGTATGCAATTGTACATTACCCCTGTTGGTCTTGAGAGCTGTAGAATAGGTGCAGTTTATTTCTTTAGCGGATGACGTAAAGGCATGAAGGTTTTTGTGTGCGACAGCTGGTACTACTGTAGCGCATATTAGCTATGGCAATTCTGTCTGTCTGTCTGTCTGTCTGTATCTTGTCAGTCGCAACTCGGTACCGATCCAAGACCAGATGAGATAGAGACTGGGTTTTTACCATATATGATAGCTTAGAATTTCTACTATTTTGTGACAAATTTCATGGTGAGAGTGTTCACCTCGAATGAGGGCGTGAAATAAGGATGCTGCCAAAAAGACGTTATTTCACCGCTATTGGCTCGTCTAGTGTGAAAACAGTTGCAGATAAGCACAAACATGCTGCTTATCATAACAAACACTGGTGACGAGTTTTTTTAATTGTATCGACTTCAATGACATTGAACGACCTTGAACCCCAAAAATACGGGTTTTTAGTTTGTTTTTTTTATTTTGGGCTGCAACGCACACTTCAGAACTGACAAAATGGATGGAGATAGACCAAGACATCTCGTAAACAGGAACTGCTATAGGCTGTCACGCATTTCATGATTTCTTGTTAGTTTTGTATTGTTAGGTAACATGTGTCTGAGTATTCTGGGTTATTTAAAGTTATGTTTGTGTGTAGAGGTAATTTATTAACCTTTTTTGTTAATATTTAAATGCTTGTTTTTGTTACTTTGTTTTTTGCTGTTGTTATTGTTTTAGTTTTGTTTCTTTTTGTATTCACTAGTCACGTAATCTACATTGCAGTGCATTTTTCATTAATTTTTCATCACCGATAAATAGGCAGCGTCATCGCGGTAGTGATCTTGTTCTCCTTTCATTGAAAATTGTACTTCCAGTCTTCTATTTGGGTTGCAATATACTCGGTGGATCTAATTGAATAGGGCCAGTCCATATATCCCCATATTTTATCAGAAAAGTACCAAAGATTCAGTAACATGATTTTTGGCACTTTTCAACTGAACTTAGTAATTTGGAAATTTCTGAGTGTATCTTTTGATCGTGGCAGTGGCATCGGAACGAAATCAACATTTTGAGGGCAAGGCAATTGCTGTTTATTGCTGAATTTTGCTTACTTTGTTTTGGTTTCTAATATTTACATCTGTGTTATAGAGCAGTGAGCAAGCTGTATAATTTTGCAATGTGCAAATGACCTACACGTAATTATTATTATTGTAAATGAACAGAGACTTATAGAAGTTTGACTATCAACCAGCTGATGAACTTGGCAAATTATTGCGACGGTGCACGGACAATTTCGCATTTAGCAACTTATAAAGGTAGTAGGAAGTAGAAAGTGATGACTATGACTGACAACATATAGCTGAATTGATTTTACATATGATTGCAAAACCACGGACTCAAATTTCTCATTTTCTCTTGCACAGTAACTGCCTGTCTTGTGCCATCTATCTGTTTCTTTGATTGTATGTATCTCAAGGTCGGTGGTAAGTCCAAAGTCAGTGTGACACCTCAGAAACAGTGATTCCAAGGCCAGGCCAAGGCCGAATGTCTGAGGCTGAGGCAAAATTTTGGCCTCGAGGTGGCATGGCCTCGAAGGTGGGCCTGTCAAGAGGGGAGAGGGAAAGTTTTCCTGGGCCCTGCGACGTTAGGGGCCCCCGGCGTCACTCAAGAATATATTTGCTATATTTTTGACTGCCGAACTTATAATCTGAACTGAGCTTACGTCAGTCGTAAGTTATTTTGCGACCATTATTTTTCAACAAACCTGACTATTTCTTGAATGAATGAATGACTGTATTCTGTATTCTAGCCTGCTCCCCAGACGCCGTCCCATATAGGGCCTCGCAAAAATGTTTTCCAGGCTCCACTATGGCTTTGGTTGTGCCTGCTCGAAGGCTTAACATCTTTGCCAAGTGTATTTGTGTATCATGTATTGTTATTAGGCAGATTTGCAGATTTTGCTCTAGCGCAGTGATTACGCCTACTCCTATCATGGTTCCTACGCAGGCTATGCTCAGGGGAAATCAAAGTACCGGGGTGCAAAAGTTAACAAAGATGCAGAAAACAATTTCGCGCGAACAAATTGATCAGGGAAAACGATTTTTTTTGTCCTGGAAAGTCAGGGAAAATGAATTCTGCAGAGTAGTAGGAACCATATCCTTATGCATTTCTTCTTCTGTCGTCTCTGTCATGTGTCACATTCGTGCATTCTGCTTAAACGGTTCGACGTATTTAGACGCCATTTGGCAAGTATACTTCTGGGGTCCGTCCAAGGACATTGTGCCAGATGCGGGTCTTGTCCTCCAGGTTACGGGCCAAACTCCAGCCAAAACATGCAATTGGACCGTTTAGTGGAGTAAGGCGGTAACTCGAGTAACCCCCTTTCTTCGATGTAATTGAGAATTATTCGTACTTCAATAACGGAACATCTCTGGCGCTAACGGCGAACTCCAGAACTGACAAATAAGCAACGTTGTTTTTAGAAATAAAAACAGGTAAGTGCATATGTTCGCTTTTTACGTAACCCATCAGTATCCGTTTATAACTTGCTATACTTGACTTCATTGGCTTCTATCCCTATACCTGGTGGGCGCAGCTTGCGTCCAGTGAAAAATAGGGGGGGGAGTTTTGTTCAGGCTGTAGATAAAAACTTCCCCCTATTTTCTAATGGGCAAACAATGTTCTTAACAAAATTCCCCCCAGTGTTTTACCGTGCAATTAACACTCTTGGTTGGTGGTGTAGCATAGTGGTTAGAACGTCGGTCCTGACTGGCGAACTTTCCCTATTTTGCGCTAGACTGGTGGATGGCCGTTTGACCACTTTGTGGGTAAAGCGTCGGCTATCAGTCAACCAACAAGGCCAACTCAGCCTCCGGGGTCGGTTAAATGAGCAGTAACGCATTTATATGTGTTACGGAAGGTGGGGATCTTAGTACAGCTGACAGGGGCTGCCTGGCCGGGCCGCTGAGTTAGCCTGTGTCTGCAGGCTGCTCGCGGTGACTGTGCGGCCGGCGGCTGTGGTCAGTGACGAAAAGCGCATGAGAGGCGTATACGCGACGATGCGCTATACAAATTGAAACTTTTACTTTTTTATCACAGAGCCCAGAGGGGAAGGGCTTGAGCCTGAAATTTCCGCGAACTTGCGCCCGATTTCGACTTCAGATTTTTTTGGGAGGGGGGATAAATTCCACTGCTTGACTTCACCGTTTACACGACAACTTGTAGGCTATCCCAAGCTGTGGTAAGTCAAAATAATGTCGCCGTTATACTCCAGAAGCACCAGTGATTCTGAGGCCGACCGAGGCCATAGCTGGGGCAGAGGCCAAGCTTTGAAGCTGAGGCAATAGGTTGGCCTCGAGAGGCAGTTTTGGCCCCGAAGCCTTAACGTCTCATTGATGTATTTGACATTATTAGATGCAATCGCTCTAGCACATTGGTCTGTCACTGCTATCGTTTTTCACATTCGCGCACTTTGCTTAAACAGTTCGACGGATTTTGATGCTATTTGGCATTACACTAACTAAGGTACAAGGACTGGTTGCGGATCCTCTTATGAGTGAATGACATAATGACGTGATTAAAGTCATAACTCAAAAATCACGAATCAAGTATGTATTAAAATATGATATGCAATAAATTTCACAACAAATTTTAAAAAAAAACTAAGACTGGACTTGTGAGGTTTTTAAACAAGAAAGCCTAGCTAACGCAAAGGGGGAACGGGTGACAGCGGTGCATGTTTGAAGGCCCACTGCGAACAAAATCTGAGCTCACCGATCCCAGCAACTGACATTGGGTACGATGCATTCACATACGCCAGATGGCGCCACCGTCTTGCGTGGCTGCTGCCTTTCGAGTAGCCGAATGCGAGTATTTTGAAGGGGATGCCCAAGTTTGACGCTCCCGTACAATACAAAGAATTCCTTGAACGCAGGGGGGCGAAATTTAAACTAGTAAAAACTACGTTTAATGCTGAAAGTTTCATACGCAGGCTGTCCCGGTCTGTCTCAAGCGATTTCGGCGCAGTTCGCTCTTGAAATGTGTGTCGCAGCCAAAAGTCGCCAAAAAATCCATAAAAACCTTTATTTTGGTGTTCAATGTCATCCAAGGTCATTGCTTTCGGTGCCAATTGGAAGCCAGTGTACGACTTCCTATTAGTGATTAATAGTAACGTAGGCCCTATCTCGCACCTTTACTGAGATACAGCGGCTTATTGGCTGAAAATCGCAAATTTTTTCCACCCTTTCCATTTATCGCCTTAGCTGTGGGTGACCCCTTTCGAATTTATGGAAAACATTTACTGATCCTGAAACTAGAGTTTCCCAGGTAACCGACCGTGAAGATTGATGATCCTAGCTTGCACCGTTTTTGACTGATCCACCCGTATGACGGACAGACAGACGGACAGAACTGATGGCTAAGACGCGCTACAGCAGTACAGGTGTCGTGCGTAAAAACCTTAAAAACCTGGGTTTTTTTCGGACCATTTTTCCAGCCCTGCTCCCAGCCATAACTTGCAACTGCGAAGTGCAGCCAAGTCGTCCATCCTGTGCTGTCGCCTCGCGAATACAATCGATTCCGCCTTTTAGCCAATTACTTCGGTGCTTGTTATTGATGCGGCTGCAGTAATTGTTAGCTGTTGACAGGTACAGGTGCAGGCGGTAGTAGCGGAGCTGGCGGAGTGGAAGTGTCTGGTGGCGCGCTGGACGCTCTCAACAAAGTGCTGAGTGCTCTCCTCGCTGCATCGTCATCATCATCATCATCATCAAACACTCAGCCGCAACCGGTCTCCGAAGGATTAAGTCCCGACTCTGGAAGTCAAGGAGCAGCGGCAGGCAAGAAGTCATCGTTACTCAAGGTGATCGATCATCAGAATCAACCGGCTGCGGCAGCGGCGACGTCGACCAACCGATCCTCGACCGGCGGTGGCGCTGGTTCGGAGTCTGCATCAGGGTCACGTGGTCATCGGCACCGGCTGGAAGATCTCGACTACCGCACCATTCCAGTGACCTCTTCTATCTCTTCTACAACATCGACGACTGATGGAGACTACCGTCAGCGTCTGGATCAGGTAGCTCGACTGGTAGCGTACAGCGGCCTCCGTGATATGTCGGACCTGCACTCGTGGCAACACCCTGACGATGGCAATGCTGGTCGTTACGTCGGTCGGACGACGGCGGATGGTAGCGGCGGTGACGTCATCTATCGTCCGTTGTCCGGTGACGTCGAACGTTATTACCCGGCCGGAGGAGCGGCGAGGCAGCAGGAGCGCAGCAGTGCTTTCTGGAACGAGCTGTCAGCATACTGCGACGAGTACGAGGCACGTGTGGGTCAACGTGAACGTGATGTTGTCGGCGCTTCCTCCTCTCGACTGCCAAGACCTCCAACTGTCGGTGAGACGAGGATCGGTCAGCACGATGTCGGGGTCTCTCGGCTTCCAAGACCTCCGATCGTCGACTACCTCGGTGAAGCAAGGATCGGTCAGCGTGATGATGTCGCGGTCTCTCGACTGCCACGACCTCCGACTGTGAACTACTCGAGTGACGCGAGGATCAGTCAGCGTTCGGATGTCGACTCTCGACAACTTCGACCGCCACCAACTACCGGTGACTACGATCAACGTCGTGCTGGCGATGACACCAGTCGGCTGATGTCAAATCAACGTCGACAGACCGGTGGCGATGATGTGCTGGACAGTTCTCGACGTGGTGCTGGCTCGGCGGCCGGGTCGGCGGTCAAGGACGTGGACGAACGACAGGCTCGCCAGCTGCTTCAACTCTACAAGGAACTGCATCGTGCAAAGACGAGCAGCAACAACACGTGACGCTACGGCAACTGACTGACTTCTGTGTGACTCGTTGAACCGATCGACGAGTTGACTGGACCTCCATCACCACGGTCAACCGTCACAACACGTCTGTTTATCGTTAGACCACACAGCTTGACATCGTCTGCACACTGACCTAGGTAGGGGCGCATTTAACGGGGGAGGTTTGTGCCGTTGGGATGCATCCAGTAAAGGCCCGTAGCAAGGCGGGTTTTGATGGGTTCAAATTCAATCAAACACATTTCCCGTCCACTGGAATGAGGAAGATTTGCAGACAAAAAATAACGAAAATGTCACTATTATAATGCAAGTTTTGAGCTAACTAAAAATGCATGCAAATATGTTTCCGGCCAGGGCTTTGCCCTGGACCCCAGTGATGGAGCTTACGGCGCTCCCTCAGACAGCATACTGTTTGAAACACTGCACTCGTATGCACTCGTGACCCCCATTTTGCATTTCTAAATACGCCCTTGAACCTAGGCTATACGGCTAAGGCTTATGGTTAGGGTTAACGTCGTGTCATGTCATAGCTATTAGGTATATAAAATTTGTACTGTCTCCATTGCAACGTCAGAACCTCTGTTTGGGTCGTAAATTCGTTGTTATATAATGCACCTTCATGGAGAGTTTTGATATTATTTCAAAATGATATACTGCAGTAGGTTGATTGCAAATTCTGGTAGGACCTACAGTCACTTAAGTTTTCTACTTTTTTGCCAGTTTTGAACACGGCTTCATCACACAAACCGTGTGTGTTGTGTTAACCCTGACCCTAACGCTAGGCCAAGGCCTGACACTGGTACACTTGACACAGATTAGCTGGCTGACGTACTGCTAACTGAGCAACTGTTTTACTGAACACACATAGTGACGGTCGTCGCCGTTTCTGTCCGTTTTGTGAGAAAGTTAACGCTCAGTTTAATTTTTTGCATGTTTTTTTTCTCTCGCACACAGGGGCGTCTACGTCCATTGAGGACTACGCTCAAAGCGTATTACTTTTCTCAAGGGGGGGGGGCAACTGTTAGGACTTAAAGGGGAGCAGTCGTCGTTTCACCAAAACTTGACCACAGTGGCGTCATTTCACTAAATCCTTGGGGGTCCACTCTCTCCCCCTTCCTTCCCCGTCCCTTCCCTCCTTTCCTCTTTCCTGTCCTCCCCTCCCCTTAGAAGTAGGCCCCCTTTAAATCCAGCTAGAGGGTCTGGGGGAGCGCTGTAAGCTCCCTCAGCGGGGTCTGGGACGGAGCCGCAGCCGAAATCGAATTTGGTCCATTTTCAGCCATAAAATGTAACATCTCGTGGCAACAATTTGAATGACTTTCCTGAGAATCAGTTGACCAAATTTCGTGAACACCATCATAGTAATCAGATCATAATGTTGTTTAAAATCTACTTCAAACTGTAATATTGAATAGTTCTGGAATAGTTCGTATGTGTCGTAGGCCTATTGTTCTTGCAGCGGTAACGCAGTTGACATTTTAGCTGTTTCACGTTTAATCAAAGGTACAATTTATAGAGAAAAAAACTGAAATCATAAATCCTTAAGGGGTCCGTAGACCTCCCCAGCCCCCCTCTAAATGACGCCCCTGAATCTGAGGTCTGGACAGATACAAATGGCCTGCGTGTGACGTCGCAAGTTAAGCCTATAGGCCTAAGTTTGACAAGCAAGCAGAGCATGGAGGAGGGAATATAGTTGGCAAAGGCAGTGACGGTCTAAGCGAATTGGAGCTTTTTAACGAGAATATGCTGGCCTAAACGTATATGAATTCACATTTTGACATTGACATCGTAACGTAAGATAATCTGCGCATTCCGATTACTTTCGATCCGCCATTAGACATAAAAAACACTCGCAATTGAAGTCAATTGGATGTGTTCTTTCTTTTACGTCTTTGCTACGATGGAATCTGCAGTAGCTTAGGCCCTACTCGTCCGTTTCGAGTTATGGTCAATTCTGCTGATGGGCAGCTCGCGGGTGGTGTGTGAGTGATCCGCTCATCGCAGTAAATCAGAGGAACTTCTGCATCCGAACGCCTACAGTGGGGAAAGCGCGAGGATGTGTGACAGGACACGGGCTTCAGTGGCAGTTCACGATACGAACCGCCAAAGCAACTGTAGGCATCATGGTTACCAAATGGCATTTGCAAATGCTAGACTCAAAATTCTTCTACGATGCACATAAACTGTGCAAATACTTTAGTCTCTGACGCTCCGTTGTCTTATTTTTCTTTATCTTTCCAGTTTCTAGTCATCTCCGAATTCTCAAACCTTCTCGAGACATGCCCCAACCCAAAAACGACCAAGCTGCCGTTGACGGATGCTTTATCATGGACGACAACTATTAGCTAACCTTTTACACAGTGGCTTGATAGTGTAACGGTAACGGGCCAAAATTCGGACTACCCTGTACTTCTGCCTCTTCTAGAACTTTGTCGTTACTTTTTTCTCACTTTGTGATTATTCTCAGCATCCTTAACAAGAACCAAACTTCCGCGGCCATCAGTTTGTCTTTCATCACTTTTGAAATAGCCAAATTTCAAGTCCGGAAAAAATAACCAACATTTTTCGTTTTGGCAAAGGCTGTTTTTGCTTTTCCGTCTTTGGTTTTATACCGTGTTCGGTTTTTCGATTACAGACACATACATCATGAATATTGATGAGCTAGATTGACCAACAGATCAAGAACCAGAAACCGGCCCCCATAAATTACCTGTCACTCACTGCTGGTGGAATTTACCTTGATTGTTGACGAACGCTAAGTTTCCGTCTACCTGTGGGTAAAACCCATGGTGATCATGACTCAGAGCAACACAATTCATCACAGAGAGTGTTGAAACCAATACATCGCACATGTAAACTTATGACTCATCGTGATGTGTCACCCCACATTTTCACCCATTTCACGGGAATCGTTTTCCTCTTAGTTTCTGTTGCAAATAATATAAAGCGCTCTTTCAAATTTCTCAGTATAGTTGTTTAGACCGAGTTCGATGGCTTTGCAAAGCCCGGATTGTCTCAATCGGCCTCTATCATTGGGGGTAGGCCTACGAAGACCGGCGACTGGGTGGGTAGGGTCTGTAAAGCAGCCTGCATTTTCCCCAGCCGACAACGGTTTGGGAAGAATGCGTCGTAAACTTTTCCAGCGAGGTCCGGGGTGCACGGATCTAAACGACTTTGTACATTCTTAACTTTAAAACGACTTTTTGACGTTAAAATGAGATAACAGCATTCAGTAATTATTCTAAGTCGCCAATCCTCGACTTTGAGGGAATAAAGTCATTAGCATCCCTTGCCCAAAACTCTGAGAGGACACTCAGGGCATGTCCCCTCTATCTTAATAGATTGACGGCCATGGATTCTTTGGGCTACTTCAGTGTAAGTATCGTATACTGTTCCTTTCTCTCGGACTGTACTATCATGCACTAATGCATTGCATAGACTCCGTCAGCGTTGACTATACTGGTAGACCTAATGCTCCACTTCAGTGCCGACGAAGCTGAATGTCAGTATATGCTCTTCGTGCATACTTCCTATATACGCAGATTTATTACTGCTCTTTGACGTGAATATTGCGCAAATGAGAACTGTATACGTACAGAGCGGTCACCAGAGTCAACCGGTATGTTTTTTTTATCACAGCTGTATCAAATGAAATCCGAGAATTTTGTTCATGGACACAGTTCGCAGTTTGCAGTACACTCGAAAGTAATCGCTAAAACACCACGACTTGTGTAAAGCGTGGCTACACTCTGTCTACTGATGGCGGTTTTTGAATACCAGGTACTAATTTTACAAAACATTTTGGTATCACTTTTTATGCAGTTAAAAGATCTGCGGATTTCTGTATCTAAGCTTGCACAGTCTAGTAAAATACGGATTAGTCATTGTGCAAATGACTAAATACACGGTTTTAACTTCAAAAATGTACCAAAATGTGACACCAGTTTGACTAACATGCAAAGGTTTCTTTGCACATTTTCAGGCTGAATCTGGGCACTTTTTGTCAATTGTACAATCACACATTTGCATTTTTTGAATATATGAAATGGCGATTTAGCATTATCATTAAACCAACAAAAATGGCTACTTTTAACAAAAATGTTAGATATCACAGACGTTTGGTTTGGGAAGGGAGGGAACAATTGCCCCGTGCATGGCGTCGGCGTCTATCGAGCACAGTGACGTCGTTTAAGACGACGTCATTTTTGACGTCGTTCTGCCGACGTCCCGTAGTCGCGATGTTAGACAGCTCCGTAATTACGATCTCCATCATTCCATCGTTTTTTCGTTCAAAGTCAGCACTAAAGAAAAAGATATCAATCTTTTCGTCGTCTGCAACGTTTTCGTCAGATTGCGTCCGAAGTAACTCAGCAGTCACTCACGAAATGGTAACGACGATGAACTGTCGTGTAGGCCTATGTGTGGCGCAAATCCACTTTCTGCAGATTTATTTCGTCGGTCGTATTATCTGCAACGGTCTTTTTGACTGAGCTTTTTTGTTTTCTCTCTCGCGTGTCTGTCTTGGATGTTTGTGAATTGCTGCAATCTGGGCGAATAAAAAAATTTTTTGTTCACTATTTTATTCTCATTCACTATTGCCGTCCCCATTACTTCACTTTTGTCTTCTGTAAAAAATGCACATATTGAAGGAAAAGACACAAAGTCTGTGATTTTTTCGCCATTTAATTTTCTAAACCTTAGCTGCTCAAAAGTATAGCTAAATAGCCTTGGCTTTGTTTGGTTCAGACACAAAAATTAGCATCTAGAAATTCACAAACTGACCGACTGTACGCATATGCTGCCGTACAGAATGAATATTTAGCAGCAAGGCTTTCTTTGCATATATATAGAAACGGCAGTCATTCAGTCGCCGATAGTGACACACGGCGTGGCGAAATTGGGCAACGCCGGTTTGATATTTGTCATTTCCAGAGTCAAGGTCGATAGACCTATCAACATGATTTGCTGCTGTCACGTCAGCTGCTGCCTTTCATGTATCCATGCTCCAGTATACAGGACGTGCTAGTTTTTTGATCATGATTTGCATCTCCAAAACTTGCAGACAACTGTTGATAAAAAAATTTATAAAATTTAAAGCAAGTTAACTTTGGAACCAACTCCCTAATAAGATCAAAGAAATTAAATCTGAAAATTTATTTAAATCCAGGATAGAAGTTTATTTATATAACAAATTATATACTGAATGACATTATGATCAATAGTTTATAAATGGCATGTTGTAATGGTTTAATTGGTGTTGACGTATTTTATGTGATATGATTTAGACATTTTAGGTGGATATACTCAGCATATTTCTGTTCTGTATGTTTTTCTGTGCATGTATTGCTTTTTTCTCATTTGACTTATGGGTGGTCAGCTTTGATAGGCCCGTGCCCTTTCTGGCAGCCTGGTTGCTTTTTCCCAAATAAATATTGTTGTTGTTGTTCTGACAGTAATATTTTACAAGTAGTGTAGGAACGTGTTTCGGGTGTGGTGGAATGCCACCCCCGGACCGTCATGGGTTAAAAAATACATGTAAGCGTAACAGGAAGTTGCAATTTTTCGACAGACACTGCAAATTTCCAACGAAATTCGAACAGACAGCCGAAAATCACATAGGAGATTGTGCATGGGTGCTCAAAATTTTAACTTCACCGTTATTTATCCAAATGTGACTTTCAGCCCTAAATTTTTCATTTTTTGGATGAAAATTTTCCGACCAAAAAAGATTTTTCGACATTTTCCCACAGTTCAGAATTAAGGCGGAGTTGCTTGCTCCCTTCCCTTAACCCCGGTTACGACGTCACTGAGTGGAACGTTTGATGATCACGTCGCAAACTTCTTGCTAAGTGTGTCGGCGATAACGTTCCGAAAATTGGTCAGTATTTAAAAAACAGATATGGCGAGTGTGGTGGTATAGTGGGAACGTAAGGTTGCATTAATATGCGAATCGTCGCGTGGTTTTTTCTTCATGGCGCCGACTGCAGAGACGGTACCGAAGTTAGCCATATTGCCGCTCCGTCGTGCTGCTCCAGACGAGCGTGGTAAACGATGAACAACGCAGGGACGTTAGCGTGCGAGGAATTTGCCGCCTGCAGATCTAATTTAGTGTCCGGCGTCGCGACAAGTATAGCAGCAGGCCGGCTGGCTGGGTAAACGCGCCGGTGGGAAGCCGACATAAGCCGGTGACGACGCTGTGTGACAGACTGGAGACTGACTGCGCTGCTGCCAGCGCGGAGTCGGCCAACGACAACTCGCGATTAGTTGCGAATGACGCCCAGTAACAGCATTGGCGCCGTTTGTCATCAACCGTACTGCTGCACTGTTACAGTAGCTTTGAGAACAACACGGCGTCTCCTTCGCTTTACGCGCTGCTGTTGTTGATGGTAGAAAACTGTGTCGGCTCGGTGCCGACATATCGTGCCGTTGTCTGCCCGACTCTGATCTTTTGCTCTTCTGTCCTGGGAAACATTCACGTCGACTTTGTTTTTTTTCTGCGGCTGCTTTTTTCGACTTAGGAGCCCGCGCGGGACAGATGGACAGGCGGTCGGACCGACGGACCAGACTCGTACTGCGGCGGCCACACAACAAGACCACAAGACCAAGACTTCACCAAGGAAAAGGCCAATGGCAAAATGTTAGCTATAAGCCGGCAATACAGGAATAAGAACAGTAAACAACGACTTTTACGGCACTGAGTCTGATATTACAAGAGTTCGTCGTTTTCAGTTGACGAATGTAACACAGCGCCGGGAGGCTGATGTCGTTCGGACCAAGCTAATCGCCGTCTTGAGCCACAGATCCGCCTATAGGCCTACACAACCTGCTGTAGTTCTACACTCACCGTCGCATGCTTAGCCCAAAAGCTGATATTTCTTTTACAGTCCCGTGGAGGGCAGGAGGCTGAGTCGACCCGGGTGGCTAGTAATATACGAACATTTTTATCTGCTCGCAGACCGTCTGTCATCCAATGACAAAACAGACCCGGTGTATGGCTTAACTTCGTTGATCGAGACCAGCGCGTTAAGGCCTTTCCGATAGGCCTACAACAGCCGCCAAATAAAATGGGAGAAATTGTCATGTCCGGTTTTTTTCGGACACATTCCCGCATGCTCTGCTGCAAACATGGAGCTTCAGTCGCGATGGCTGCAGTCTTGTGTGTCTGTTTGTGATTTATGAGCTAGGATGACATGACATCTCGTGTAGCGAGCGGCGTGCAATTATTACGGACGTCATGTAGCGCTTAATGCAGATGACGACGTAATGTTGCACGCGTTATTAATGACTAACAGCAAGTCTCGCTGTCTGCGTTTGCACGCCGGGGGTCTACATAGTGGAAGGTCCGCCGACAAAACCTTCAAGACAACAGCCTCTCTTATACGAGGCCACCCCTTCGGGTTGTGTCGTAGGGACGTTTCTTGCGGCAAGGGTTTTGTCACGGAAGGGCTTTGTCGTGGAAGTTTTGTCGGCATCCCCGTGGATTGGCAGGCCGTGCGCCGCCTTAGCAACATATTGCATTCGTTGCCACGCGCGTGCCTCATTGCTGCCGCTGCTGACGATGCTGTGCCAGCCTCTGAAGCCGTTGCCGTCGCCGCATCAACGTCATAGCATCTCAATGCCGCTGAGTGATACCGCGACGTCCGCCGTATCATTGACAACACCGTATAATATAATGCTCCTAGCAGGCAGCCTACAATGCCCGGCTACCGTAACCGTTCATTGCGCCCAAACCAGACTTACTGTACAGCAAATTCGCAAGTTGTACACGTTCACGAGAACTCTAAAGCAAGTAAACAAGTAAGTACGCAAGAAAATAAGTAATTTGTACAGCGGGTTAACTGTGAATAATATCCTCAAACGGGCTCGATGTGCTAGTATAGAGCGAGGAACGGGTACCGATGGTCATGATTGTTTTGAATCTTCCGTATATGATTTCGTGCACTTTCCTGATGCCAGGTAGTCTGTCGTGGTTCTTACGGTCTGTGCTATGCAAATAAATAACTGACACATTTCGTGTTTTGCGACGCGCAGTTTTGTATGCAGGCAAACTGCACAAATTGAGCATATCCGGGCATCATAATGTTCCGATGCTGTGGTAATTATGGCGATAATGATGATGACGACGAAGGCTGCGTGGGTCTGTGTATTCACTGGCAGGTCATTTCCGCATGTTATATCATGGTCTTGGATGGCATAATTGCGAGTTAAACGAACCAATACCCGCGCTTGTTTCACGCTCGCCGACGGTCAATAGTTTGTCTTTCGTTTGGCCACGCTCACGTGCACCCGCGGTGTTAGTGCAACCCGTTATACCACTCCAGACAGAACGGTAAAGTTAGGCGAGAGTACGAATAGAGATATAGAGATGCCGTCCATGCAGCGGTTGTACCGGATGACACGAGGTCGCTGAGCCGTTAAGTGCGTCATTGTCAAGCTCGCCGGCCCGCATGCTAAGACGCCTGTTTCTCATCTTATAGCAAGCTAGCCTTGCATGGAACGGCATTTATGTTCAGTGACGTCGCCGACAGTAATGTGCTAAGATGTGTCCTGTCTCCGTACGCTGGTAATTGTACGAGCGCGTTGGAGTTCTCGACTTCCGGTAACGACCGACCGACCGACGACACGGTCAGTGGCGTAGGCAGGTTTGTGTACGCTTTAGCTGCAATCGGGTGACGGCTTCAGACAGTGTCTTTAGCCAAGATGTGTAGGCTAGTTTTTTTGCGGAAACTGAACGACATTTGCAGCCAGCCACTAGACGCGTCGTTTTCTGCGCTCTTTATCCGTCCAAAATGCATTTGCGGTCGATCGGGACTCCGCCCGAACACCATGGGGGAGCTAAAAAGCCTACAGTGCTCCTGAGACTCCGTGGATTGTGTGGAGGGGGCTCACTGCCCATCGCAAAAAAAACCTTTCCTCGCCGTCGGTTTTCGTCTGACGAGTTCACCCGTCCTTCAAGGCGAATTCCTGGCCACGCCACCGGACGCGGTGTGGGCAGCGAATGTGGCATCGGCTCGCTTGGCCGCACACAGCCGTAACTCTTTCCGTCTCAATCGCACCGACTGCTTCGCTGGCGGCTCGCCTCGCCACCCGTGAAGCATTGACACGCGGACGCTGAGTGTTTGCCGTGTGCCGCAGTGTGACAGACGGACAGACGGACGGACGGACGACAGATAACAGTCGTCGTAAACATGCGCATCGGTCGGTCGCTCAGTAGATAGCCCATGCGACAGATAGATCGAGCACATTGCTATATTGCCGCTTTCGTGCACACTGCACTTCTGTGAACAGTGCACAGCCGTTTGCGGGCGGGCGTCTAAAACTCTAGAACTAACCCATCTAAGTATTCCATGCGGAACCAGACGCCGGGAACTTGCTACTGCCCGTGCAAGTGACGGCAGTATTATTTTCAGCATCGTCGTTAAATTTTCTTTGTTAACACGATAACTCATACACTTAGCTTGATAAAATTTTGCATCAATATGTATCTTGACAACCTCTAGAAGCCTAGTGAACATCAAAGTCATAGGTTAAAGGTCAAAGTCACATGGGTTGGTGTTTTTCTGTGCGTGATACTGCGACTACCCGCAAGCAGTACTTAGCTTTAAGCAAAAAATTGACAGTCTTGTATGCAATTGAAATGACCGTGTTTTAATCATTAGAATTTGCCGTTGTGGTGGAAAAATCACAACATTTCGGGGGTACGGTTTGAACCCGTTAACCCCCACCTTCTAAATACAGCCCCGGATTTCGGATTCACCCGTAGCCTCTGTCGTCGTCCTGTAGTGAGTCCAATCGCTCTGGCCATCAGCCTGTATCGTAGGTCGCGGCGTCTTTTCAAAGCACGCGAGCAATAACAGTGAATGAGTATCGCGAGAATACGACGTCCTCCAGCATGCCACACGCAGATGATGAAACGCTGCAAGACGATTGTTGATATCAATACCTATAGGTTTAATGATCTGCGCTGCTGCTCCACGCTGCAGCGTGCAGCGATCTATCGGCCTGTACGAAATGGAACGTGAGTGGTACGCGTCGAACCGCTCGGAAAACTTTTTGTCGATTATCAGCCACAAAGTGTCCGACGCATCTCTCCAACGAACGACGACTGTACTGTTTCTGGATCGTGTCTTAAAATCGGTCATTCTGTCAAACCTTGGCCTGTTTCTAAGTTGGAGTATTCAGACGTATTTAAATTAATGAACGTTCATTAGTGTTGCAGCCAAAAGGCTGGATTACGTCAATACACACAATGCATATATAATTGTCACATAAAATGCCATAAAGTGACAGGTTACCGTCTAAATAAAAGGGTAACCTGCCATAGCCCCCTCATCGCCAAGAATGTGCCCAATTTTGTTGTTTAAAACATCAAAATTTATGTTTCGGTTGAAAAAGGCTTCGGCTTCTGTGGTATTGGAACTTTGTTCCCCAGACCACCTGCCCTTTCTTTAAATTTTAAATAAGTCGCTGCATGGACTGATCCATATAAGTTGATATGCTTTTTCGTTGTTGTCATCAAATCAAACGCGGGTGCGCAGAAACTCTGAACGTTTGAAAGCTTAAAACACACTTGTGAGAGCATCAAAATCCAACGGTAAATTATTGCGCAAAGTTCAAAAAAGCAAGCATGTACAAAACGTGCTCTAAAGTCGGAAGTGTTGTTCGTATTTGTTTTAGAAGCATGCAGAAATAAATGTCAAAAGCCAAAAACCGCCAAAGTCCAGAACGCATGCGTGCAAAAAAACTGTGCGCCATGAATGCTCATGCAGAATATATGCTATGCAGCATATAGCTGTTGAATGATAGACGCACGAGTCGGCCATATCTGCGCTTCCGTTTTCCTACGGGTCACGTGGAGAAGCGGTCTTAATGGCGCCGAATGTCACGTGACCGACATATTTCCGGTTTACGAGTGGCGCGTATTTCCATTTAGATGGGCGCAGTCGCCGTTCGTCGTGCGATAATGTGGACAGCCTGCTGGCCGCCAAATGACGTCTCATTCTGAATGTCCACAATGATAATGATGATATTACAACTGCTCGAAGCAACTCAATTGTCATATTGTATATATGCCTACACTGTAACGATTTTAGTCGATTATAGCGGGCGCTTACGCTTAAAACTGAAAGTAAAACATAAGACCACACGTCTGTTTTGATGTGCACATCCCGGCAAAACTGCTCAAAACTGCCGGAACCAAAATCGCAAGGGAGTTTTGGTTTTGTTTTGGCTTAGTTTTAGTTTTGATGTTACGTGTTTATAAGCTCGTCTACAATGTTTAGGCCTACGTTAGACATTCTACATGTCGCTTGTATCCGGAGTTGAAAACGGCTTCTTTCTAAACTATATGTATTCAGAAGTTGAACATGTTTATCTTTTTAGCCGACCGTACTTAAGTAACGCTCGAGCTATTAGCATGGTTGTCGTCGTCTGTCCGTCTGTAGGCTACGTCACGGACGTATTGTGGCTAAGTTTTAAGTCGTAAGGGCAAACTGTGTACACGAATAATTAATTAACTATGTGTTAAACTTTGGCGTGCAAAATTGAAACAATCTAGTGCAAGGGAACATTTTCAAATTTGCTGTTGAATGGAAGCGAGTAAGAGATTCAATAGAAAACTGGCCATATCTCGGAAACGCTAAGAGATACGGTTAAGGTTACGATTAATTACTCATAAAAAGTGGCATACGTTTTTTTAGATGAAATGAAAGTCATCGATCTTGCATGACCTTAAAGGTTACTGACAACCAGTACGGTCGGCTATCCTAGCGACATCTGGGCTTTTTGTAGATACATGTACAAGTGTACTACGTGTCGCTTTCTACACGCAAAGCTCTGTAGACAATGTAAACTCGGTATTAGGTACACTTCTTATAGAAAATTAAGTACGATCGTGTGTCTGTGAAGTTCCGTGGAAACATTATGTCACAAACACCATCAGTTCAGTGTTGCGCAAAGAAGTAATACTACAATACTATAAAATGCTTTGTCTCGAAATATACATAACAGTAATCTATTTTCTAAAATTGCAAAGCAAGCAAAAGTTAAAGATTTGTTGCCGGCACGTCGTCGTATTAAATATTCACGGTTCTATTAGGAGTGAGTTATCGTCTGAACGGCTACCGTAGGCCTAGGGACTAGGGACAAGTGCCCATTTACTACGTATGCCCAGTAAAATGTCATCGACCTAGTCAGGCATAGTTCACCGAAGAAGGAGGTTAATAATGCGACAGTTTTATCCATTTGTCTGTCTGTCTGTCTGTCTGTCCATCGGCTGCATAATGACCACTTTTATTCGACAATAAGTCAGTACAGAACTAAGCCTAGACAGACAGAAAGACAGATATGTAATACAATAATATATCCAAGCACAAAACTTAGCACATACAAAAATCAGTGAAGCTTAGCTGTAAACTCCGCAGAGATATCTGCCATCATAGAACTCATAGACCTAAAACACAAAAACGAATTTTATCTTTATAACTTGAACAACATCTAAAATAAGTCCAATAAACATCTTGGATAACATTAACTTTGCTTTTAGTAATCCTAACATAAAACTTGGCTTTCAATGCCTGACATAAATGTACAAAGTCAAGCCTTCCTAGCCCACTGATACATCCCCGAACTGATTCCCATTTATCGAAACCAAACAGGCGTCTATATACAGAGTTCCAACACACATTCAGCTTTACCAACTGTTTCACCTTCAAATCAAAGGCAGCAATGCAATACGTTAAAATTGGTAATGAGTATAGTTCCTGGAGTCTAAGCTGCACAACTTCCTCCAGATTACTGGAGTGACTCAAAATTGAGTTGCATGCCAGGTAAAACGAACGTTTAGCTGGGTTCATATCAAAAGAAATGGTTTTACCGGCTAACACATGTACACCCAGGTATCTAATTGACTGGGACCACATAAGTAGAAACTCAATAAGTCATACTGAAC
>Ga0209367_1003714_pt1 | contig 20875 bp, 10 predicted proteins | sample WorMetLIZISLAND2_FD_187412 | JGI IMG/M metagenome (GOLD analysis project Ga0209367, IMG submission 187412) | Marine gutless worms symbiont microbial communities from Max Planck institute for Marine Microbiology, Germany - Olavius geniculatus... ...
CCTGTCCTACAATCTAGCGCTACAGACCACGGGCGTCTGTCCCCAGGAAACACACACCCCTTTGCCGCAATGTCCACCCCTTATGTCTAACCCATCCCACATCAAACAAGAAAGACATCTTGAAGTTTGGACAGCATAACTTAAACGCCGTCCCTCCCTGTAAGGCTAAAAAAACTGCTCCTCCCCGAGAAATGTTATACGCTTTGAGTGTATAGACCTGAATGGACGCAGGCGCCCCTGTTGTAAACGGCAACATTTTGAAGCCACATATTCCAGTGCGCTACATGTATATCGCTGTCGTGATTTGGTTGAGTGGCGTTTTAGCAATTCAAGCTTATTCTTTATCCTTTTATTTTAACATTATTTTGGCAAAGCGATTTTCATTTTATCACCAGCCAATTAATCTTCAAAGTAATATACTGCCTGTGTCAAATCCGTTGGTTAGTTAATGTGCAGGAGTCTGAGATAACCAGGAAATAATTTCGCGAAGCAACGATTTGTATTCAATAGCCGAGCATTTTCGGACCACATATGGCGCAAATGCGTAGCCAGTTGCTCAACAGTGGATTTTTTCACTTTTCACATCTAATAAACGTTGCCTTAACACTTAAAGCTAGAGACGTAGGGAGACTTGAAATACAGCATTCAAAACTTGCCAACGATGCACATCGTCACCCAGTTAGAATCAAAGCCATGCACCAGAACGTTACACTAAGAGATAGTACGTTACCATGAAATCGCCGCCAAAGTCTGCTAGCTACGACCTGCTATTGAATTAACGCCAGCAATTCAACGCACATTTGCTGGATTTGTGCGAACCATTCGGTCGTTGGACGACCGTAATCCTCGCTGCTAAATGAAGATATCAGCGACTTGCTGAATCGGCACCTGCTACGGCAGTCTACGTACGAGAGAATTGGGGAAAACGATTCAAAAGCGTTACAGAACTGACTACAATACTCCGTACAAGCTTTTGTTACGTACGGCAAACCGCAACGGACATTATTATTTATTGCCACTATTTTTCGTGCAACTTGGTTAAATAAAATAACTGACAGTTCGAAAGTGAAAAAAAACAAATACAATATGAAAACAAAAAATAACCCTCAAGCCTACTGCTTTCGCTGAGAAGAACCAATTAAGCAAACGTATTATCTCGTCATAAAGGACTGCTATTAGTAACTTTAGCATTTATCAGCAAAACCAAACTTGTCAAATCCTCCTTTATCTGTTCTTACAATAAGTGAATAATTTTCCTTTTTTCAGTCACTGCACCCCAGTTGAATACAATATGCCAGTTAGGCGGCCTATTGTTCCACTTCAGCGACACACAAAATCAAAAGCTAAATTTAGCAGCTTTATCTCATACGGAGGTCAAACAGAAATTCGACGAAACTCAACCGATCTTTTCAACAGTCCAATAGTTCAGATTTCAGAGCAGTAAAAAGCAAGCCGGTTTTACGATAACAGCGTGGGAAACGCCTATATATAGCGCGTAGTCGTAGATTATTGTAGGCCATTTAACCACAAGAAGGCTTATGCTATTATTATACGTAGACCTTATCCCCTTACAGAGTGACGTTTACATGCGTTTTGTGATTACGAGCACTGAACTTTGATATACGCTGCTAGTCACCGCATTATTCCGTGTAGGCAACTAGGCATACCTGCTAAAACGGCTAAATTTGCGATCTGAGACGTTTAATTTTTCCGAAATTTCGCGAACTTATGCAAAAATTGACACTAAATTGACACACAGTCAGTGATGCGGGCAATATCACCTTTTGTGATTTTTGCTGTTGTTTGATGTGCAAGTCCTTAAATGTTGCCGTTAACAAGTGTACAAACTGATGTTCTGTGCATTTATATCAGAGATAAATCAATCTGTTGTCGAGGCCTAGGCCTATTGCATGTCGCAAGTTAGACGGCAATTAACTTATTGTAAGACAGTGAATTCCTTTCTAGATCACTCTGTAACGGTCATCATTTAACCGGCGCAGTGGTGCAGTCGAGAAGAAACGTCGTTCCATCAAATAATTACTACAAGTAAGAAATAATACGAAACTTGATATCACGGTGACACTTTCGCCAGATGCGGTTTTCCGGGGTGCAGAAATGCTCTTAAAATACGTTTGTAGACTCCACTGGAGAAGCTTACAGCGCACCCTTCCTCAGACCCCTAACTGGATTAATGAGGGTTTACTTTAGCACTTCAAAGGATAGGGGAGTGGAAGGGAGAATAGGCGTTGTCCCAAACAAAAATTTACTACAATTTCCCACTGGGCGCAATGAGGGTGTATATTGGTAGCCCACGTTTACAATGCATCGAAATTCGAGACCACCCAAGTCATTAATTTATTCAAACGGTGAGAAATAGCAGCAACACGTGCTCTTCGGCTACACATTAATCAAGCGACGCGTCCGCTAGGGGTCAGACTAACTACCGGCAGCAACGAGCGAGCAATGGCCCGCATCGTTTCCATTCGATCGGCCGCCAGCCACTTCGGCCCAGAGACCATCACAAGGGAGGGCGAAGTACGAACGTACGGCGTGACCTCGCGATGCCCGGACCACCACTCCCAGCATTCCGACTTCCGCAATGACGACGCTACTGGACAATGCGCGTGTTTTTTTACACGCATATCGTTACAGGCTCGAGATAAACCGACTGTCAGCATCGATACGTTACAAACCACTCCCTGTTGCAGCGAGTCCGTTTAAATCGCACAGACCAGAATTCTTAGCAAAATAACGCAGTTTGATCGACATTAATAGCCGCTACGAAAATTTCAAGTGACTGTTACAGGCGCATTCGTGAATACGATTAAGACTGCAGAGGCTAATGACTTAAGCCTAGTACAGAAAATAACCAAAGTATATACCAGGCTTTAGTATTCGGCGACACGCACAAATAGACCTAACAAAATCCGCACACAATTAAGTCAAACATCAAAAACTAATAATGTAACGAGTTTAACTTACTTACTCACTTTGGTTACCTTTGCGAAAGCGAAGAAATGAATGAGATTAAGATCGATCTTAGTTAGCTAAATTACTAAAAAAATATTAGCAGACTTTGATAAAATTCTCTGCAGCGACTGAGAGGAAGTCCAAGAAAGAAATGCTTAGATTTTGGTGGTGACCCGAACTCTTTTTGGCAATTCTCATTTATTATCCAGAATTTTTCAACAGACGACGAGAGCTGTATGAATTTTCGGTTTTCGCCAGGCGGCAGCACCGTGCTCAGCGGACGTTTGAGATCTCTGATCGCTTTTAGTTACATTACGTGACTCTGTGAAGAGTAGGCCCTATACGTTCGAACGTCGTAAACTTCACAGCGCCGTCAGTCAACAACTCTTGACGCATATATGACACGATATAAACGCGTCTTTAATGACAACTGTACGCTGGTCCGGCTATTGTCACGTCCGTTCATTCTCTTCACGGGACGTTTACAACCACCTACGTCATAATTCTGCCTGCTCCTACACCCCTGCGACGCCTACACCTCAGACAATTGACCGGATTGTAACACGCCGCGCAGTTTCCGCGCTATAACCATCGCCCGCGTTCTCCGGACTAATTTGTCTAGACCGCTGTCTGACGCGGCCGGGAATAGCTTTGATCCCTGACAATGACACTATGGGTATCAAGGAAGAACGGGGAAAGGGCGTCTGACGTTGAGACAACTTCATTAACTTCCAGACGCGCCGCGTCATTAACATAATACGCCCCGCCCATTATGCACACCTTTCGAACGCAGCTAACTTAACAAACGTGACAAGATCCCAGAAGGAAAGACGGGCGACCGAAAATGCAGGAGCTGTCAAATCTCTATGCAGAATCGAGCTCTGCGACTTGGTCCGTCATTTTCAGGTCCCGCAATTTCGGCGCGCCGCGAAAGAAAATAGTCCGCAAATTAAGTAAGTAATAGAGGCCTACTACAAAGATTGAGAGAGATAATATGAAAGCGCGCACCCACTTAGTGAGTTTAAACTAAGAGTAAAATATCCCGTATTGCCCGCGTGATGCTGAAAATGAAGAAAATAGTAAAGCTCAGTTTATAACGGGGCGGTAGTGTTGGACTTGCGATCATGAGGCCACTGGTTCGACTGCTGGTCAAGACGATAACAAGTGGTTAATACTTAGACGCGTTACTGTCTGCGGACAGGAAAACTCAACCTTTCATGTTCCCCCGATTTAATCTTGTACCAACGTGTCTGGCTGGGGTTATGGCGGAGCGTGTTCATCTCTGTCGGGCTGCAGATTCCATATGGCAGATAATGCTCCACAGCTCTGAGATATGTTCTCTATGAAAAGATATACCATTTAACCATTCGGCGCCGCTGGAGCTGACACTGGTTACCGATTAGCATAAGGAGATCCCATACCGTAATATCCAGTGGGTTAATTTGTCTAGACTCGTATTGTGCCGGGACTCGGCAGGAAGTCGACTCAAGCTGTCGAATGCGTCTGTAATAGCAGGTAACGACTAATTCCATCCCAGAGTGCACTGCAGGGGCATCGGAGCAGACACCTGTAGAGGCAACGGGAAATGAGTTTACGACATCTACCCCCCCTCTCCCCGACCAATGGTTTTATGGCGTTCTACACTGATGCAAAATGGCACATCAACGTAATGAACGTAGTCTGAAGCTGATAACATGACGCGGTATCGCTCTACGTCTGGAAAGCGATTAAGAAAAATTAAAATACAAATCGGATTAGACTGAAATTTACATGAAGGATTCACGTGTCTGTAGACCGGGAATGCAAATTCCGCAGCAAACGACGGATCCGCTGATAAAATACCGAAATCGAAAGCCAAGTGCGACTGAGAAGTCTGCACTCAGCAACTTCCGATTCGGGGTGTGCGCGACTTTCGCTGACATTGTGTGCTCTATAAATTTACTTACTTAAATTCTCTTACTTACACTGGCCGCTGCATGATTGCTGAATGCTGATAAATAGCTAGAATATAATAATAATGACCAAAATTCGCATATGAAAGAGGCCAACTTCGACCAATTTGAAACAAGTACACACCAAATTCTAACCATGACCCTAACGTTATATTGGCTTCACAACTGTTGTATCAAACGAACTGTGTGTTAAGACAAAAACACTTGCAGAAACAGTAGTTTAAGTAGTAGCAGCTTAAGCACTAACTAAAAAAGACAAATACGTTTTACTCTTACATTACGTAACTGAAAAAAGTTCGGACTTTACCTTAACCCAGTCGAGTACTCTCTTTTTCTCGACGAACTTCACGGCAACCTGCAAACGCACAGAACAATCAGTAGTTTCAAACGCTTAGCTTTTCAAATTACTAGCAGGATAGTTATTACCAACACAGACCGGGGTTAAGTCTGCGACATTTTTCTCAACAGAAGCAGATGAAAATACATGTAGGCCTAGATATTAAACCAGTTACTACGCTCCCACGCAGACGCTAATTAAACCAACTTCAAATTCAGCCACATGTCGGGTACAATATATTCAAATTTCTTCATAAGCGAACTGTCGAAAAGCGACGCCGATACGAAACTGGGCCAGGCCCATTAATGTCCCATCAGATGCCGCAGAGGTGCAGAGAACTTGAGATAAGACGGTGTAAAGGTGTCGAGCTGCTGCTATAGCCGGATGTATCCAGCCCACCCACACGATCCTCCCAACACTCTTCAGACAAGACCCACCACAGAGTCCGCCGTCAGACATTTCCGGCTGGTCTCTCTAGACAATCTCTCCCCATCACCTAGTACAGAATCCTCCTAGTTTAGTCTACAGCTAAAGTGATTTCTTCTAGTTCCATAAAGCCCGAAGACGGATATGATCTCCGTTTCCTTAGTCCTCAGCCAGACATCAGTTTGCACTGCCAGACCACGGACAGCGGGCTAGTGCATCGCACGGCATGCCTGCTTATTTACGTCCCAGCTTTCGCCGGTAACTCAGTGCACCTACACACGGAGGGATGGCCAGGCTGAGTTGATCCGGGTGGCTGGTTACATACGGGGATGGCTTACTAGCCTGCAGATCGACGTTCGCCCATCCAAGTACTAACCGGAACCGGCGTTAATCAACTTTGTCGATGCGACCAACGACGTTGCCAACAAAGTCAAACCACGTAAGTTGCAACCCCATCGTAAAATGGGTGTCGACCTGTTCATTACATCGACTGGCAAAGCTTACTGGTTTTTACGTATACATCAGAAAAAAAAACTCCTCGGGTGAAAAAAATGTAACTTGCGTGAGCTTTTGTCCTGCCTTATCTGTATAGGGGGATTATGATCAAGGAAGGGGGGGGTTAAGTCCGAACATCGTCAGACATGTCCGGTCAGTCGGACTGAACTGGCCGGAGGCAGTAGGCGCCGTGACAACCCCCCTGACGAACACACAGACAGACAGACAGCGCGCTAATTATTCTCTTCTACACCCAGCGGAGCTTAATCGCATTTAAACGAACCGCAGCCACGGCTGGACAGACGAGAAACCTAGCTCCGACATATATGCTCACACCATGGACTACTACTCCTAGTCTATAGGTGTCCAATATACGCTCTTTGTGAATCCAAAGTGTGTCCGAAATTTGGGGCCTTGAACATTTCTCTTCTTACCTTTCCTCTCCTTATTACTGCCATAATCCCATTCCCGTTCTCGTCGTTTCTTCTCTAATTCATATTTTGGGAGAGAGTGTTATACCGGGGCAAACGTATCAAGATGGGTTTGCCCGCTTCCAAGGTATACCACAATATGGGTTACTATAGCAATGACGAACTTCTCCATGGCAACGAATGCCAATCTTCTGCGAATCTTCTTCGTATGATAAAATCTGCCTATCTTTAGCAACACTGCTACGGTGGCCCGAAGCGTCACTGTATCGTACTGACCACCAGTGCAGTCGAGTGTCTGTCTGTTTCTCGCCTCCTAGACTATGACGTAACGCCATCATGTGTCGCATGCACGGGCATGTCCGAGCACATCAGCTACACTGACAGTGACCACTGCTCTAAAATGACTGGACCGAGCTGGACGGGTCATTTTAGTCCACTCCACTGCAGCACGACTTGTCAACAGATACCTTTCCAGCGGTCAGCGTCCGCGCGCCATTCACTGGCCCAGGGGCGCAGCCAGGTATTTGCTACGCGGGATAGACAATACAGAAAATCTGAGGACGGCAGCCCCGTCAGGAGAGAAAAAGTTTTCCCCGGGCCCCGCGACGTTTGGGGCCCAACCGTCGCTGAAAAACAAAAAAAGCACCAGAGTGCGCTATTCTGAAAAGCAAAATTCATAATTTTTCTCCGTAGACAGGCCCCGCGAGAAAGTTTTCCAAGTGGCCCGCTGTGGCTCTCGACGTCCAACGAGGACGGAAGTTATAGTGGGGTTCAGAGGCAAAGAGGGGGGGGGACTGGGGCATGCACCCATGTCCCCTAAACGGGACCTCTCCGTAGCTGGCTGAGATCAGAGATCACTCCAAAAATACGCGACTCGGGGAAAATTGCCTTCCCTTTCCCAGAACTGACCACTTGTCCCCTTCCATTTGGTCCTTCCCACCAAATTGCTGCTATAAATAGTGCCTAAGGCTCCATGTTCAGTACTGCATACACACTGCGTAACATGACGTCAGGCGTTGTGCATGGCGCAATACAAATTGTATCATTAGTAACGATTATTAAGGTTACAGTAAACCAAAACAGTTGTATTATTTTACGTGTAATTACAACTAAAACAATAAGAACACGGTCATTACGTCGTATAGGTAAGATAACGTGAAGCTAACGAACCGGCAGTTGGTCATAGCGCCGCGTGCCGCAGTAGACTGTGCCGAAACCTCCGCCGCCGAGAACTTGACCCACTTCATACAACGCGTTGAACGTCTTCCGGCTGCATTCTGTATATGACATCACAATCACATGCATTACATGCATCTATATCGACAACAACGTCTTCTGAATACACATGCAGAACTCGAGTAAGAACCAGAATACAAGCGAGAAAAATACGACAAGAGTGCAGACTCACACACGCAGTGCATTTGTTAATTATTTCCTCTAAAACAATGTTATCCTTCTCAGCCAAAAGGCCCCCTACTTCATATGAAACTCGTCGTACTACGCTGTAGCCTGTCGACTATAAAATTTGTAGTCACTCTACAGCATAGTATACGATGGGACATGTAAAAAAAGTCATGTTACGTATGGTAATGACAAACACTGACAATAATACAGATAAAGCACGAAAACGACGCGAATGGTGTAATATCCAGGCAGGTGGTCTACAGTATGCGTAACCTCCAGGCACAAACTCCTGACACTGTTAACAACAGCTTCATACCGGTATCCTACAAGAACAGCGCTACGACACCTGCCATACGCTAATGCAAAATTCGTGTCAACGTCTGCGACAGCGTTAGCAGCGGTAACGGCAGCAGCGCAGCGTCGCTTCTCGCGGCTTGTTGATAGCGCGTCGGACCCAATGATCCCGAGGTCGGGGTTCGACACCGGGCAATTCCACTATCAGGTAACGACCCTGGGCAAGTTGTTCACACACCACAGTCTGTCCGTGCGATGCCCCAGTCTGGGAGCTCTGTCGACTAAGTATCCTAACCAAAACCCAAAAAAACGTACCTGTTGGAATGGGTTGTTCGAGCGCCTGTCGTAGCACGGAGTTGACGACGAGCGCAGGACTAGTCGGAGAACTACCCCCCGGACACGCTGTCTGGTGACCGCCGGCCGACATCTGTAGACCGTTCAACTTCGTCGCTATGTGACTCAGGCCTAGCGACATTCTTCCTCAAACTATATACACCTTCAGTAGGCCTACAAGTGAATTATTACGACGTCCCAGTAAAGCTGGATATTAACTACACGTGCCGCCTAGTATCGACAGTGCACGGAACTTCGATCTGTGTATCCGCCGGCGTTGACTGACCCACGTGCCAGCATAACAGACTTGAACAGACCAGCAGACAACGAAACAGCACCAACACGCAGATAGTGCGACCAGCGACCAATTGAGCAAATGTTAACTACTGACTGGAGTCTGAACAGCTGACCGCACGCTGGAGAGGGCTGCGTGGATGTCACGTGGTCCACGTGATGCGCTTCCCCGCACAACAGACTGATGGGGCTGGGCCGAATACTCGAGTACCCGCTACGCTACTAGGCGAGTACTCAAAACGTAAATATTAAATGGTTTGAGGTTGTCTGAGGCTCTTGGTAGTAATTCGTCTTAGATATACGGAGCGTCATATGTCATATACACTGTGTCTGAAACAATAAATCTTCAGACTCCGCTAAAATAATATTTGTCAACAAAGTTTGGCGATCGTTTCGGGGATTTATTGCGGATAAAGTGTACCAATTTTTTCCACATTAGTTCAGATTTGACATTTCTATTGTACAATGTTTAGGTTTACTTTTTTTTCAGACACAGTATAGAATCACAGCGAGACTGAGTTGGCATCGGTGGTCGGTGGTTTACGTGTCTGCGGACAGTCGCCCATTCAGATAGAAACTTGCTTTTGATAACTATCCGAACCGGCGACGAACCTAATATTCTTCGATTTTAAGTCCAACGTTCTGATAGTTATGTCATCAAGCAACTGTATATTTCTTGAACGGCACAGCCCTATAGTGTCACACGCCGGACGATATGCATAATCATGGGCACTGACGATTCCCAGTAAAGCCCAAGTTACATGGGATCGATCTCGCCGTACCGGCATACCACGTCACCAACAAATTCTGAGCAAAAATGTCACTTTGTCGTGACTTGTCGAAAATCTGTAAGCAGCGTTCGACCCATCAGTGAAACCCGGTGAGCAAGTTTCAAGCAAGAAAACTTTTTGGCGAAAACTTTTGTTGAAGTGAAAATCCACTCAGTAGCCTACATTTCATTGATGATAGGCCTATAAAAAATTCGGATACAAAAACAGAAATTAAGACAGAGTCTGTCAACGAATAATATACTGACAGGTGCCAAGACGCAAGAAAAATTGGTTTTGACGATATATTATGGAGCACTGGAGAGAAATTTTCAGGTAGCCCTATTATTCGAAGTTTCAAGCACCCAACTCCAATCATAAATAGCCCACTATTTAGCCTAACGTGTCAAGAGTGATAAACAATCTCTTGTTTCTTTAAAGTTGATGTAAATAACCTAAAACTTCATTGGTTTAGTGGCTTATAAAATAAGTTCATCATTATTTTTTTTCACGAATCGCACAGATAGGCCTAGGCCCTGGGATTTTACCTCCGGGAGATCTTAGGCTGTCAGTTACCGCACCCATCGTTGTGCCTGTTACCAACTTTACGCTATAGAAAAAGCTGCCGTTCTGCCTTGTCACAAATGTCAATGTTTGCTGCCCAAATGACTGCTATCTGCCTGTCACTAATAACTCCAAAGAGATTAACCTATCCGCGTCTAATTAGCACGGCTGTAGCTGACACCTGCTTGCTTAAATACGTCAACACTTGGCGGCTTCCAGCTGTTCACTTAAACCTACTGGTTATGAGACTGTGCTAACATGCGGGTTAAGTATTGTCACCAGCTGTTCACGGTTATTCTGACAGGGGGGACGGTCGCCTCGGCAGTTAGGCCTACACTACCGCTACTCTAACCGTCGAACGTGTACTAGAAGCTAGGCGGAAGCAACACACTTTTCGCTCAGAACTAAAAATTCACGTAATGGGCACCTTTATTTAGACGACGCAATTTAGCACATACAAAAAACTACAAAACGCACGTAATAAAGTATAGAAAGTTAAAAGTAAAAGTTGACAGTGCATACATGCATGCAGCGAAATCGTTCGTACACGTTTTGGGTGGCATCACTATTAAAACAGTTTATTTTGCGGCCATCCTATCATAGACCGCATTAGGCCTATACGTTTTTTTTGCTCCTGACCGCAAGCCTGTTCCCACATACGGGATAATAATCCGAAAACGAGAAGCGCAAAAAAAACAAAATTGGCATGGCAACAGTAACCGGCGCGTTAATTTTTACTTCAAAAGCTTAAAATGTCAAAAATTAAAGTCGCTAGATGGATGCCGATAATTTCGAATCTTCGACAGAATAATGCACGCATCTCGCGCAATCTTTCCAGTGTTACTTCTGATTTCTCGCATCATACAGCACATTTCTGATTTCGAAAAGGTTTGCATTTTATTTGAAGATAAAGACAGATGACGACATTTCGACAAACGCAGCGCATAAACTTATGACGTCGAATAGCAAAACGTTGGATTGTGGCTTTGCGTCGCCATCGATATTATCATTAATTTAAAAAAAATTTTACAACGCTCTGCTGTGGTCGAGTGACAACTGAACGCGTCTAGACGCAGTGACGGACACTGAAGGACGTTCGGAGTCGGACAGACGGTCCGGGTAATAAAACTGACTGACGAGCGGAAACGGACACCTGCTGGTGCGCTCAACGACGTCCGCGCGCTCAGGATCACTCCGACCGGATCCGCTTTAATCACGCTAATATTGTAATACGATACCAGTCGCCGCCACCCGTCCATGGATGGTGTGGCCGCCAGCAACCCAGGAACAGATTCGCTGGACAGACAGTCAGACAGGCGGGCTCTCGAGTCTCGACAGGAAGGAGAAGCCGGGTCAGATTCAGTCCAGTGTCCACAGACTAGTTCCAGGACACTGAACCGGGCCAATCACTTACCGCCGGCGGAGACAACAACGCTAAAGCCTTGTTTATATCGACAATCTCAACTCATCTCAACTCAACTCAGTCTGAACTGCTCAGAATGTCGAAAACTGACAAAAATTGAGCTTTTCCAGTTGAGTTGAGTTTGTCGCTATGAACACGGCTTAAGTGAAACTACATGCGGCGGTGACTGTTTTTCCTGACAGTTAAGGCGCATACAGAGCGACGTAACTGAACTGAACTGAAACAACATGGCTTAGGTTCTAACGAACTGACCAACAAGCATGCAATATTACATTACAGTAGATTCGCCTGCGTGCCCATTGATCGGTTCGTCAAAAACTAAACAGTGTCAGTTCAATTCGGTTCAGTACAGTTGAGTTACGTCGCTCTATAGGCTCTTTCACGGCACGATGCGGTCAGATAAACCGTTCAGCCTTAGAACCAAAAACTTAGCAAAAAATTAATTAGCGAGTAAAACTAAATAATAAAGTTGAAAAAATACCGATCATCATCATTATCAATTATAATAATTCGTTAACGCAGCTGGTAGCGACTATAGCGAGTTTTGCGGCGTCGTAGGTTAAAAAAGCAGGGTGGGGCAGAAAGTTGCGATTTTTTTCGACAGACAGCCACGAATTTCCGACAAAGAACTGAAAAAAGATTATGGTTGCTCAAAATTTTTATTTTGCTGCCAAATTTCCTCAAAATAAAACTTCTTAGCCCAAAATTTGGCATTTTCTTGAAAAAAAATTTCGTCAAAAAGAAAACTTTTCGACTGCTCAGAATTGCGGGAGGAACCATTTTCCTTCGCTTCCCTTACCATGACGTCACTGGGCGAGCCATAATGTGGGCCAAAAAAATCGAATCGCAGTTACGGACAGACAGCTACGTAACTCGATAAAATCCTATAGTTGACCTGAGCCCCATGGTAAAAAAACAGAGCGCTTTAAATATCCAGGAAGATTGCCGGTCAGCGACCAGGACCCCTGTACGAGAAAACGATACGGCGTTATCAGCCGAAGGATTGTCGCTGCGATTTTCGCGTATTCAGAAGACGAAAGCGGAAGCTTGCTATAAGTGCACAGACAGTGAGTGACACCACAGCAGAGAGTGGAGTATCAATATCACGGTAGCGTCCGGTTGCCGTTCGGTCACTGATGACAGTTATCACACACGGGACCGGATGCAGTTATTGAACACGTGGTTTATTTCTGGACCGACCGACGCGCCACAGACGCTACACTTAAAGTACCCGGTGAACGCTTCCATGCAGTCGCAGTATCACCGATCGGGAAGCTCCAATTCCATGCTATCAACATCCTCATCGGGAATAATGGCTCCAGCTCTGAGCGACACCCTGCACCGGTTTTATGCATTGCCCACATCTGCAGCTGTGCAACCATTTTCAGTTTCATTAAATTATATGCAAGATACATGTACTATTTATTTTAAATATGTTTAAGTTAAGTTAATCTGAATTCCGTACTAACTGCACACGGGGCAGAATGCTGCACGATATTTATGGAACAATGCAAAACTTTTAAAACGAGATCATTTTATTATCATTTTTTTGCTTTTTCCCCTACATGTTTCACTTGGCCGAAAATTAAAAAAAGCCGCACGTACGAAAAACCAAATCCGGACCAACCCTAACTTTAATCATTTCCACAGCAATTCAGAGAATATTCGGTCCAACACTTTTTGATCGCAAAATAGAACACAGAAAACATAGAATAAAACATGCAGGATACTGACATTTCCCCGGACGTTTCCTCCCTGCTTTTTTTGCACGTGCGAGGCCTTCATCCCCGAGTCTGACGTCGTCGACGGCATGCAGATAGGTGATGCACGGCTGCGTTACGGACGTGGAGGAGGCCGATAAGCTACAGACGCTGCTAGCGACCTGCTGCAGCGGCTGACGACGACGACGGCGCTTCTGTTCTGCGCATCACGCTGCGTCCGCTGCCGCCGCTGTTCCCGGTGTCCACCTGGAACGTGCATGTCGCCACGCTGAACGGCGTGGAATAGGGGCTTCGGTGCATTGGTCGGTCGTAACCACCGTCGATGTGGTGCGCCATCAAGTCACTGCAGAAGGATGCGGCCGTGGCGTCGACCTCACTGCTGCAGAATGCACGTGGCCAGCCGCCGGCAAAGCATCTTAAGATGTACACCCAGATTCTGCAGCGTCAACTGCACACCATCTGTGCAGCAAGACGTGATGGCTAGAAGACGGTGGAAGAGACCTTGCGTGCGGTCCCGCGCACAGTCCGCTTCGAGTGAAAGCGACAGTGACACTTTGCTGACTATTGCACTAGCCTATTTCTTCTTTTTGGACATTAGATGTATATAATATAGCCTTATTTCAGTGACGTTTAAATTAACATATCAAAAGACTCGGTGCATATAACTGTATATATTCATAATATGCTGCATATATTGCTTTATGTGAGACATTAATACATTTGGATTTGGATTTTGCTATTTGACTATATATGTCAGCGATTGGTACTTAGACGAAGTACAACTTATACACTTGATTCGGCAGCGCCATAAATAAAGGAGACAATGTTCGGTTATGCAAAAAGGCAGGGGGAAAACGTCCGGGGGAAAGTGTCCGAGAGGAAATGTCCTACACCCAAACATGCATAGACCATTAGGCAAAGGCAATATAATGCTTTGCCAGTCAATTGAAAAAGCAAAAAAAAATTCGCATATACAGCTGTCGGCCTATTATGGTCCACGGCGTGGACCTCATCGCATTCAGTTGGGACTCACGCATTTTTCTACACACAGAAAGAATTGTGCTATTGTCTTACTATTGTGCTCAGTCTTTCATTTTCGCGGGCTTAACTGAATGTTGCAAATTTAATTGCGCGCGTTCATTAAGACGCAGTTGTCGATCTGGTGCAGTGTTAATTAGACGTTTCGGCCAGTCACGACATTGGCGTGTAATTATGTATACGTTGTATAATTATACTGCATAACCTCATTTAGAGTTTTTCATGTGGTGGGTTACATTACGCAGGCACTAATTTGACTATCGCTGGTTACATTCGTAAAGTATTTGAATGGCTCATTGGCGAGAGACTGCAGGACTGACGTTACGTAGCGGCATAATCAAAGCACAGGCCTATGGAAATAGTAGCCTAATGTTACAGTCAGTCTGCCGACTGGTAAGCAGTAAACACTTTTATCATTGCTATCTGAAGTAACTGATCAACATACATAATGCATATTAAACTGCGCGAATGCTAGTTTGCGGGCCTACAAAGCTTACAAACTGTGAGTTGGTAACATTAATTCCTTGATTTCGCTGCAAAGTGTAAATAAGTATTTTACATAAGCACCGACGACCACCCCACTAACTTTGAATTATATAGAACTCAGAAAATAATTTAGTTTCAAGCTCCCAACAGAACAATTGTTGATCGAACCGATAAGGTTAGCAGTGTGAACTTTTAATAAACTAATGTTTATTGTAATATAGTATAAAGTATAAAGTGGGTCTTTGTGTAACCTATAAATTTAACTTGTGGTTAAGATGATTTAAACACTACGGGCTTTCATCAAAATTATGGCATAAGAAACAGTAGTTTACTTTCATTACTCTCGCAATTTTCCTGCATTGTTTACTGGAGCGTTACGTTTTTTGATGCAAGTCATCAAGCAACGCCAAGCAAACTGGGTAGGACATGTCTTAAGACATGACTGTCTTCTGAAAACTGTACTAAAGGCGAAGATGGAAGGGAAACGGTCAAGAGGAAAACCAAGAAGGAAGATGCTGGATCTACTTATGGAGCAAGAGGACAAGAAGATCAGTTACGAGAAGCTGAAGAGAGGAGCACAGAGCCGGGTCAGATGGCGCCATCGTCACTGGAACCTTCCTTAGGCAGAGCACGCAAAATACCGCTAATCGGCGTAATGGCCGGTGGAAGGGGACAGTATAGAAAATGCAGACCAGGAAAATGGAAAACACGGAAAATGAGCACAGCATGATCTTATAGGCCTAGCCGTAGTCACGAACGCCCCTGTTATTACGGACTGGGAAATAATGCAGAAAGCTTTCTCTCCATGTGGCATCGTCGGCATCCAACAGTCCTGTAAGTGACCAATTACTCGAGCCTGGGCAATCCGTCCGGCTGTCTGTCTGTCTGGCAGATCCTGCTGAGTCAGAATACAAACTCCTTAATTGCGCTGGCGGCGTCCGCCCACCCACGTTGTAGCCTACCGTACTGCGCATGCACTTACCCCGGCGTGCCTGTCACGAACTGCTCGGCCAAGGTTCAATGTACGCCCACCTCCACGTAGTTCTTAATGCTGATGTCGGGCAGTGGCGTAGCCAGAAATGTCAATTGGATGGGGCCTCGAGTCCCTTCTCCTACCCTTTTTTCTCTTTCGACCCCTTCCTTCTTTTACCTCCTATCTTTACCCCCTTTTTCTTCTTTTCCCCTTTTCCTTTTCATCCCTCTTAGAAGTAGCAACCAGTAAAATCAAGCTAGGAAGTACGGGGTCTGGGGCAGAGCCGTAACCGAAATCGAATTTGGTGCATTGCATAGTTCTAAAATATGGGATCTGGTGGCACCAATTTCAATTATTTTTCTGAGAATAAATTGATTTAATTGCAATTTAAACGTATGCTTATGTCTTGTCTAGGGGATTGGGATGTGGGAGGCCTAGACCGGGGCCCCTTGCAACGCCACAGTGATGTCAAGCGGATATTCTCTGCATTCGGACGCTCGGCGCATATCTTCGCCGCATGTGCGCCACGCGCCCGTCACGACACGATCGCATTCGACGAAGATGAAAATTAGGCCCAGAGACCAATTTCGTGTCATATGACGTGGTTTTATTAGCTCCGCCCTATGGAGACGGTTTAATCTTGTACTGTGGTCTGCCAACGAGTGCTTGCACAATATTAATTTTATAAAGATACGATGGAACGAATAGGTTTAATGATCATAGCCAATTTTCGAGAAAAACGCGGACAAGCCAGTTAGCTTCTGAAAAAGATCCAGATTTTGTTGTGAATGCGTGATTACGGTATTATTTTACCGGAATTCTTTTCCGTTAGCAGATAGGGAGTAAAACGGCATTTTGAAAAAAAATCTCAACAGAGTAAAGATTGAAACTAATTACAGGGAGCATTGGCATTAGGCCTACCTGAGTCAATGATATGAATTAGGCATACACTTTAATCATAGATGTTAAAAACATAAATTTGCAAATAAAAAACACTTGTTTTTTTACTATTATAAAAACTTGTAGAAACGTGCACATAAACACTAAACTACAATTAGTACAATAGCGTGTTAAAAACAAAAATCTACCTATTGTGAAGACTAAAGACTGGAATGTATTTAATGTTATTATGTAACCGTGATTATGGCACAGATCGAAAACAGAGCTAAACGCCATGAGAAATGCATCATATTTGTAATTTTGTACGTTCACGTTTTAATAAGAACAAAAGCACGACATCAAAAATAAAATTTAAAAAAACATACAAAATAAAAAAAACCCAAAAAACATGTTTGAAATTTGTTATAAAAACATCAAATTATTTTTTACATTTATGACTTTAATTACTGCTGAAAATTAGCTAATTGGTTTATAACATCGTTCCTGAAAGACGAAAATTTAAGCCTATAGGCCTATGTTCGTGTTTCTGCTTGCAGCAGACACGCGACTTTTACAGATTAGTTTTTTTTTGACGCGGAATGCATACAATAGGCCATGTAGTTAGGCCTAAACTGATATAGACTAGTCTATTAACTATGTGAGTTGTCAAATTTATTGTCAGAAAAAAAGTTGATTTTTGGCTGTCTTCAACACCTAACGAACTTCGTGTTTGTTAAGCATATGCCTTTCATTTCCAAAGACCGAAGGCTTGAACATTGAAGGCTCCGTAGACAATTTAATACAGTAGCCTACGGTAAGCATCAATGCTGCATGCAGATGGCAACAGTATCAAGATCCTACCATGATGCGGTATAGTGCTAAGACCGTGGCGCTCTCTAGCGAATCGCAACAATCATAATCGAAAAAATCGACTTAGGCCTACCGTGTAGGCCTATACATGCTATAGCGATGCTATAAAATATGTATTTCTACAATTTAATAGGGGTCTATCTCTACGAAACTTAAAACGGATGAGAACAGAAAGTTGCAATTTTCTGGCAGACAGCTTCAAATTTCCGACAGCCTGAACTTTAGGGGGTCTGGAGTGATCAGTATCGGATTCAGAATTTAGTGAATGCAGGAATTATGCGGTGACGGAGGTCTCGAAATTAAGATGCCAAAGGCGTCGGCAAGTAGTAGGCCCATAGGGCTTGAGACGGTGTCCTCTCCCAATGATTAGGAAGTTTTTGAGAACAGTAAGCCTATGGTCAGACTAATGGTCGGATAAGCCCTACGTTTATTGCACACGACGCAATCTCATAATGGGTACACGACATCGTGGCCCCAAAATTTCTAGCAGTCAGTTATTGTACTGGGTGCCAGCAGCGTCGTTGGTTTAAAAAGTATAAGTGGGGGAAAAGTTGCAGTTTTTCCCACAGACACTGCTGATTTTCGATAGAAGAGATTACGAGGGCTCACAATTCATAATTTTGGCTATAGGTCTACGCCACTACTGAGCGCGCCGTGTCCCGAGGTCGTTTTCGTTGTAATCCCGGCGGTGACCGGTAGCAACCACGGAGATCAGAGCGAGCTAGCAGCGCGGTGCTGACATGCATCAGCAGCGTGACGTCGTGACCGAGTAATCACCCGGCCAGTCAGTCAGTCGCTGCAGCACAAACACGCTCCACCATCATCACCGCCGGTCTATAGCCGTCGCTGAAGCAGTGGCGATACCAGAATCTGGATGTAGGGGAAAAAGCACTTTGGGTTGAACGCGAAAAGTGGTGTCCCCCTTTTCACAAGGAAAGGGTCTGGGGAAAGGACCGTGCCTCCCCCAGAATATTTGTTTCCGATTTTTGTGTAAAAATAAGGTGTTTGGGTGCATTTTGGCACTATCTCCAGTAACTCGGTTGGTTTTATAAGAAAGAGAGAGACGTGCCTCCAGTGCCCTGCCTATGGCTATGCCAGTAACACTGACACATCAGCGTGACGTGACCCAGAAATCGCCTGCTATGTCTGTCACTCAGTCGCCGCAGCACAAACACGCTCCGCCATCGTCACCACCGGTTTATAGCTTATCCCTCGCCGAGCCAGCGACGTCGTCGTCGTCGTTAATACGAACCACTGTGGATCGATAATACGTCGAGCGCGCGGGAGAGGAGAGTAGCGCCCGCTTGGGAGAGAGAAGAAAGCTTTCTCGGTAGACAGACTTCATTTTCTGTCCGGCCGGCCGCAGCAGGTTGTCTGTTCACGCGTTCGCCCGACGTGGAATAGCGTATATATAGCGTCCAGGGTAGGTCGGCTCCGAGACTGTTTTCTTTCAACGACGCCTACATCGTGCGATGAGAAAAAAACTGGAATGAAAACAAAGCTGAACTGAAACAACCCCAAAACTGAAGTGATCGAAATAAAGTAATAACAAAAACAAAAGTGATTTAACAAAACGCGGAATCGCTAAATTCTCGTTTGTATTCGCCACTCGCCAGGGGGCAACGTATGAGAGACAATTATCATTACATGTTTTTGTTTGGCTGGTGATTTTCAACCGACAAATGCCCCGTTTTCGTGCTGTCCCTAACCATTATTTATCACAATATTCTATTGGACTTCAAAAATTGCACCTGCCAAATTGCATTTAAAACCGTCCAACGGTTTATGCAGAGTGCACGAATGCGACAAACGTCGGACAGACAGACGGATCGCAATATGGAGAAATGTGTCGCTACAGATGAAATCGCTTGCACTGCAGAAAGCGATTCGCCTAAAACCTGCAACAAAACTAGGCTGTAACGCGAAACGGTTTTAGACTCAATTTCTCGATACGTTTTCGCCCATAGCAGCGCGGTTCGAAATCTATAAGTTGTAGGTTTATTGCACGCGATTTTGTTTCAACAGTTTAGTTTTAGTTTTATCCCACATGCGGACGAACATAAGCGCGACTATTGTGTTTTGTCTCTGTATGTTGGCCTGAATGGGGGAATGCATGGCATGCATGCCGCCGTCGCATTTTTTTCTGCGCTGACGCCGTCGCATTGATGTCCATTTTTTTCGACGCAATTACTAAATTTTTAAAATGTTTATTTATTATAATTTTGTATAGAAGTCCGAAAGTTTGGAATGAGAGGTTAGTCTTCTGGTAGGTACAGATGAACATGAAAGCCTTCAGTGTTTGTCAAGCAAAAGGCCTCTATATCACAAAAACAAAAGTTTCAGCTAAGTGAATGTTGAAAACTTTTTAGCTTCTGGAGAGCTTCGCTCCCCAGACCCCCACCAAGGCTCCGTCCCTGGACCCCGCTGGGGGACTCTGTTTCCCAGATCCCCCGCTCTGCCTCCTCGTTTTCCACATTCTGGCTACGGCCCTGATTGACTATATATATGTAAGCTCAAACTCCATTTGCCTCGACTTCTGTGGATTTATTGCACAACAAACTATACCACAATTGCACATAACTGTCAAGATGCTGCACAGCTTGTTGTTGTCTTACAACTCCGCTACAAATTTAAATTAGTGGAAAATGGAATGTACTGGCAGTAACACTGCATTGTAACCGTTTGCGGGTATGACTAAACAGCCAGGTCAACTCAGCCTGGCCATCCTCTGCGAGTAGTCGCAGTGCGTGCTAGCGTTGATCACCGTTACAGCAGGGAATTAATTATGCTATATGCTGAGTTGTGCGTAACGTACAAACACAACGCAAAGTTTTCGCCGATGTCCGTTACTTAAGCTTTCAGCTATCAACACCAGCATACACTGCGAGACCACGGATATGGCGCTAGTGCATTGCGCAGTGTGCCTGTTTCGCTAGTACTCATTGCGCCTACCCACGGGGGGACGGCCAGGCTGAGTTGACCTGAGTGGCTGGCTACATACCGGGGTGGTTTACCTGTCTGCAGACGGTCACCCATCCGAGTACTAACCGGGCCCGGCGTCGATTAACTTCGTTGATATGACACAACGGGTGGTAGGCGTGGTGTAGTGGTAACGCGTCTGATCCGATCAGCGAAGTTACTGTACGCCGGGCCCGGTTAATACTGCGATGGGTGACTGCCTGTGGGCAGGTAAACCATCTCGGGATGTAACCAACCGC
>Ga0209367_1003715_pt1 | contig 20874 bp, 11 predicted proteins | sample WorMetLIZISLAND2_FD_187412 | JGI IMG/M metagenome (GOLD analysis project Ga0209367, IMG submission 187412) | Marine gutless worms symbiont microbial communities from Max Planck institute for Marine Microbiology, Germany - Olavius geniculatus... ...
GTGTACCACTCCCTATTAGTGATTAATAGTAACCTAGGCCCTATCTCGTTCCACCCGTGTGACGGACGGACGGCCAGACAAACAGACGGACGGACAGAATTGTGATGGCTAAGACGAAAGCAGTAGCTGCTTTTGCGCACAAAAATATAACAAGTCAATTAATACAAAAAATCAGCGGTAGTTAGTGCTGGGCGTTGTAAACCAATTTCATAATAATACAATTACATAATAATAGCATCTTGGCCATCTTTATGCCAGTGTACGACTTCCTATTAGTGATTAATAGTAACCTAGGCCCTATCTCGTACCGTTACTGAGATACAGCGACTTATTAGCCAAAAATCGCAAATTTTGCCCACCCCCTCTCATTTAGCACCCTCGTTCGGGGTGACCACCTTCAAGTTTATGGAAAAGCTTTACGGTTCCTGAAACTAGAGTCTTCCAGGCGAAGACGGTGTATGATGTAAATCAGTATGATGGTGAAGATTTGATGATCATAGCTTGGACCATTTTTGACTGATCCACCCGTGTGACAGACGGACAAACACACAGAATTGCAATGGCTAAGACGCGCTAAAAGCAGTAGCTGCTTTCGTGCGTAAAAATGGAATTCTGAAAAATTTCTCAGAATTTCTGGCTTACTTTTGCGCACTGTCATCCGATTTCACACCCTTACTCAACGATACATCTGCTGTGGCATTACCAGCTTCCTCGTTCATCTCGACTTCTTTCTAGTATGATGTACAACGAATTGATAAACAAACGCCAGGACAAAGACAGCATAAAGACCAAATCAAATGAAACAGCAGAGTTCAGCCACGCAATACCCAACAATGATAATTAATGTAGAATTGCAAGCAAGCAAACAAGCCCCCAGAATAGCGTGCAGTATTAAACCAACAGTGCAGCAGACAGCATACGCATGCAAAGCAAGACGAAGCCGAAAAACATGGCACAATTTAAAATAAAATATTATTTTACATATTAATCGATTCACAACATATTATATTAAGCAAGGAACCAGTGTTAGTAAGTAACAAAACCAACCCAGGTTAGTAATAAAGAAAATGGTGAACAAAAATACGTACGACAAAGTATACCACCAAAATAACACGTGAGGAATCATCGTAAGAGTTGACGTGAAGTGGGTAGCAACATTCATATGATCAGCGGATGACATATGCAGGATGCAAGATGATCAGGCAGCAGCCATTTCCCACCAGCAGGACACAACGATACATGCACAGCAAACAACTTCGGATACTATCTGTTCCACATTAATTAAACCTGCCCAGCGGGCCAAAGTTTCAAAAACTTCTTTAAAAGATCTTTGAAAGACTTTTTTTTCCAAAGAAAGAATGCGGACTTTCGAAACTTCTTTAGAAACAACTTAAGAAGAATTTGGGATAAAATGCAGGAAAGCACTAACCTTGCCTTATATGGAGAAAGCTGTGTATTGAAACAAAATTTGTAAGAAATACGCAATGCAGACACTTAGCTTAGATGTCACATGTGACGTCATGTTATTTACGTGATGCTGCGGTAAAATCAACAATGAGTAAGTAAAGAAAATTAACGTTTGGTGGACTTAAAGAACGAAGCGATGTGTACAATGCGTTTCCCGTGGACATGCCAAGATAAAAAGTTTTCCTAAGAAGTTTTCAAATTAACTGATTATGTCACATGATCGGTATACGTGCACGTGATTGGTTGAACTAGTTTAGGAAGATAGGAAAAGAAGAACTTCTTAGGAAACGCAAAGAAAGCATTCAAAAATTCGGAACAGAAAACTTCTTTAGAATTCCTAAATTATCTGACATAGGAAGACCTTTGGAAAATGTCTTAGGAAAGTTTCGAAAATCCGGCCCCAGATTTGCAGCACTTTCGGTAAGTTTTCAGAAACGAACTGGGCACCACTGCCATTAACTAACTCTAATCCATCACTACATAAACAAGCTTTAATTAACTAACAGACTACTATGCTGCAAGATAAAGAAACGATTACATAATTACAAAGTAAAAATATTAAGATTCAAATATGAAACTGCAAACCGTTGACAAAACACAAACTACCTAGAAATTATAGCACAAACACTCTATTATTATTATTACTGTCATTATCAGTATCCAAGTCACACAGTAAACAGAAAAAAATAAAATGCAAAAACAAAATACAAACTACAAAAGCCTACAATGCAAAATGAAAACACAGTAAAAAGCACACAGCTGAAAAGGGAATAGAGCAAAGATAACAACAGAAGCAACGAATGTTAGTATAATATACACAATGCCAAGAATTTACTCTATCTGAAAACAAAACTAACGGCAGTATGATTAAACCATCACCTGTAGGCAATAATCACAGAAAAATGCTGTCCCAGATTATGCAGGCAACAAGCAACCTTTAATCATTAGAGTACGATGTATCAAAGAACCATGAACTCACACGACGTTGTATCTCGGCAAGCAGTGAAACTGTCTCGGCGTTGTTTGGCCGCAACATTGACGCTCGATATACCCGGGAAATTGCACTGTCTGTATCGCCAGCTTCCAGCAAACTGCAATGTACCATTAAAATAACTAGTAACAATTATTATTTGCTGACCCCCGATATGAGTTCAGGAGAGAAAAAAAACTGAAAAAAGATATTACAATATTATAATATTAATAAACGCATGTTATGTTATTATAACTCCAATGACCATCGATCCAGCCAGTTTGTTATCCTCATTAAAGCTTTCGTGCAACAAAATAGCATTGCAGTGCAGTAAAAGAACAGATAACCACTGAAATAAATAGCTGCTCTGACGACCATCCCGCGAATCTTCAGCAATTTTTAAACATCACTGTTATTAAAAACAACAAATTAGACGATATGGTAGCAGTTAATGCACTGCATGTAATTACGTTGTTGTCCTTGTTAGTAACTGGATCGGTGACTGCTCTTGGCATCTAACCGATGGCAATCCAGCTTACGAGGTAGGCAGATCGAATGTACCAGCCTGCCTGGCTGCGGTTAAAGCAAGACACATTCACCTGAGTTAAGTTGCATGTCAGACTGCGTGATCCCATATGGCAACTCTGCAACTGATAAATTTCCTAATTAAAAAATATACACAACCTTTAATCTGTTAACTACATACCTGCGTGCCAGCGCCAGTAGTGTATCGCAAGTGTATTTCCGAGCATTTGCGTGATCAGGATTTATTGCCAGAGCAGCATCAAAGTCCTCCAAGGCACGCCGGTAACTTTCACTGTTGGCGTAGCTGAACAGTAGCATGAAGCAGTCTTCCATTATTTACCAAACATTTACAACATGAAAATTGTTACAATTCAGTCTTTGCATCATTTATGTCGTGACCTATAAAAAGTCCTGATTCACCAATAATTAAAAATTCAAGTGCTGTTGAGCGATGCAGTATAAATTACAATAATTGCAAAAAATTGGCTAATGAAACAACAATGAAAGTAACAGCAGTGACGTTTGCTTTGAACCGCCAGTTCAAAATCATGCTTAGCTCACTACACAAAGTTCACTACTAGACTGTGTATAAAAAAAGAGTCAAAATTGTTTTTGGCATAACTTTGTCAAATTTCCACTGACTTTGATAATTTTTGGCACAAAGATGGCCAAGATGCTATTATTATGTACGGTGCACTCATTTACCATCTCACCTAATTTATGTCAACGCATTACCTTGTGAAACACAGATACTCCAAATTGTTACATTACATGGTGATTATTTGTATCAGATGGCTCACCTTTGCATCATCAATTTGACAGAGGATGCGACGTGGTTTAATAACTTTGAGGTATTAAATATTTTATGGTGAAAACAGCAGACAACAAAATAGCTGGCTGATGAACTTAAAACACATCTAATCAATGAGTGAATGCATTTGATCAGTCGATCGTTGATTCTGCTATCAGCCATTGGCGTTGCATCTAAGCCATTGGGTCTTCTCTTTAAATGCGAAGCACACTTCAGCATAAATTCTAATTTGCAAGTGCATTATTATACAAACTTATAATTCTGTTGAATAATTCACATTTTAGTGTATTTTGTGACTAATTAACTCATTACAGCGTTTACTTGAGACAAAAACTCAGCATTATGCAACAATTTGGAGCATCTATGTTTCACAAGGTAGTGCAATGACACAAATTAATTTTGTTGTCTTAGCCATCGACATGCCGAAAATTATTAAAGTTAGTAAAAATTTTGACTGTATTTTTTTTCTGAGACACAGTGTAAATGTACTCAATTGCATAAGACAATGTCACACACAGGGTCACAAGTTCACATTTACGGTGTCAGCCCCGGTGTAAGAAACCCTTTTACCTAGGGCTCATTTGACTAAGTAGGGACACTAGCCATCTGTCAACATTTGTGAATCATTATTCCAACAATAAGCAAAAGGCCACAACAATCTTAACAGTAACTAACTACATAAATAAAGCCTGGGTGCAAAATCAAGGCTACCGAGCAACAACAGAAGTACAAACGGATGCTGAAAACTACGAATCTACAAACAGTTAAGTTAATACAAGCAATGTTGTAATTGTCAAGATCTCAAAAAAAATCGCTGAAATTATGCACAGGTTATACTGTATAAGCATACTGGAACAAACTGTCTGCGAATATAGATCAGACTTTTGGAATTTTAAAATACAGGCTTAAAATCGAACTGTCTATCTCTGCCTACCACACCTAGAACAAATCAGCAATTCTGATTTGCAATTGACACTGTGACAATAGGTGGCACTGCATCAAATCAGTATAACACGTTGGGCTATAAAAAACGTGGCACTTTACTTTCGTCCATATCTTCGTCAATTAATGACCGATTTTCAAAATACTTTCCCTAGCACGCTCTGCGAACAATTTGAAATAATGTGATTATTATATATCCCACCACACTGTAAATGCATCTTTACATTACCTTGTGAAACATAAATGTAAGAAAACCTAATGATAATAACAAACATTTAAGTAAATGAAAAAAAGTTAAAAAACACTTCAAACCAAAACTGTGGAGAATGATCTGTATGACACTAGACTGTGTTAGACCCACACAGTCTAGTGTTATACAGATTATTCACCACAATGTTGATCTAAAGTGTTTTTTTCAATTTTACCAAAATGTTTTTTGTTATTATCATTATACATGCATATTTCATTCATATTTCACAAGGTGATGTAGAGATGCATTTACGGTGTGGTGGGATATATAATAATCACAATATTGCAAATTGTCCGCAGAGTGTGCCAGTGAAAAAATTTTTAAAATCAGTTAATAATTGGTGAAGCCATAGACAAAAGTACAGTGTCACGTTTTTTACGGCCCACCGTGTAATAATGACTTGATGTAGTGCCAGCTATTGTCACAGTGTTAGTGTTACGGTTAGGGTTAGGGTTAGATTGGAACTAATTGTTAAAGCACTTACAGGGCACCTCTGGCGACCAAAGCCTCAACGTTATCCGCATCAATCTGCAGTGCCTTGTTGAGCATCTGCATCGCTTCAGTCAGCCGACCGTGCTTGAAATGATCCACTCCATCAGCAACGCTGAACACAGAATATGCACAGATCACCATCCGGAAACTACGCAGCAGAGTTGGTGCAGAAAATGCAACCAATTTGGAAAAATGGGATGAGTGTGACAGCAGACATTGCAAGTAATAAACAATAACACAATTATAGAAAGAACGCATGCTGAGTACTAATGAATCAAGAACGGCTCTTGTTTTAGTAGTCTTTGGCGAATTTTAACTTTGGTAGAGTATGACAGATTAAGCCAACTCAACTATACCAGTAAATACTTAATTACTTCACTTACTAACTTAATGTGTACTGCATCAATACTGACTTTCATTGAGTTAAAAACATGCATTAAAATGCCCCATCTTCTTAATGATGTATCTAAGTAAGCAAGAGATTATTTCTACAGTATAAAAAATGTCAATTTAATGTCATAATGCACTGAAATTTATATGTATCTGATATCCATTAATCACAAACACTGCAGCCCCACAAACTTGTAGAAATTCAGCACATTTCCCAATTGACATTGTGTGCGTTAAAAATTTACTAACTGAACTTAGCTAACAGGAACAATGCAATGGAATGCACCAAAAATATAGAACAGCAGCAAAACTACGAGACCTGCGCATTGCCAGCCTGCAAGACTGTTCTTTTCTCAGACTGTTGGCGTAATCTTCTGCTGCATACTTCACTCTGTAACACAACATGCATCTGTACGCCAACAGCAGAATCCCAATAACAAAGCAAAAGATATTAAGATACAGTTTAACTTTATCAAGCTGGAGCATAAATGTGGTTTCAGTAATTAAGCAGCAATCAAGCACATGGACACACAATAAAGCAATCAGTGCTTTAGCACAGCACACTGCTTGCTTAGCAAAAAAACATCCACCCAGGAAATGTCCTGCTTCAACATTTTAAAAAACTTGGATTAGTCCTATATCCAATCAATCTGTAGTAATTCTAAAAAAGTGAGAACTCAAAAAGTCATACCAGTAGCAACAGCAGCATTATCATGAATTTATTCATATAGTTATTCTTAAACAACAAACTCAGAAGTAACACTGTTCCGTATGGTAACACAACACACAGACCGCATAACACAGCTCAAGTTGCTATCACTCCCTACCAAACAAAAAAAGAAATATTTTACTTGTTATTAGAATTGTACACAGAATACACCGTAAAAGGACATAAGCTATACGACTAACTAATTCATGTCAGGGCACTTACAGATGGAGACCACGCATCAATGAAGGCCGTAGTCCGACGTCATCAAAGCCAAAGATGGACAACATGTTGGGGACATCCGACGGATTATGGAACTCCGGTGCATCACGTAGCATATCTCCATATGATCTGTTATCGGCTGCTTCCACTGCCCTGTAAATTAACAGCATTTAACTTTCTTATCAAGAACAATTGCTACAATGGTCCTCAGCATATGCCAAACTATCATTCCACCAACTGTGCCAGCACTGTCTTATTCCATAAGCCATGTGTGGTTTTGAAGTGTAAAAAAGACATAACATTTGTTTCATGAGACTGGATTTAAATTCCAAACTAAAAGACGCTCGTGAGAGTGCATATCTCCGCCAACGTAGAAGTTTTCACAGGAGGGTGCCACCGTTCCTGCCCAGTCATCGTGTACACAAAACGATGAACACACGGACAGAACGACCAATCTCATAATCTTCTCCAATGTTCAATTCGTTCCACTGGCAGAGATAAAAATATGGAACTCACGAGAACCAGCCAGTTTGATTATTATGCAAAGCTGCACCAGGATGGTTTGGACATGCTGAACATGATCTTGATTGAATCAAATATCTGTCAATGAAAATGAAAATTTCAATTCTCATGAAAAATGACATCCAAAGTCTTGGTAAGATGGTGTAAGCATATTCGGAATTGCTAAACATAAATAATTTTTTAACCAGAGGACAAAAAAGTCATGGATTTTACCATGACTTACATATGCATGCAGCATTGACCAAAGCAACATTTAGTCCACAAATTAGCCGAAATTACAAACATATACACTGTGTCCCCCCAAAAAACGCCCCACTTTGTGATTGTTTATATCTTTGCCAAATGAAAACAGATTTTCAAAATTTTTTCACTGATGCATTCGTGGTCAATTTGCAATTAAGCGATTATTAAATATCCCACCACACTCTAACTGTGTCGCTACACTACCTTGTGAAATATAAATGCAAGAAAAACTAACAATAATAGACAGCAAGCATGTTGGTAAACAAAATACACTTCTGACCAAAAATGCAGTAAATAATCTGTATGATGCTACATTTTGTTAGATCCTTTTCTTTGGGTATCTGGCGTATTGAATGATATGTTTGTTTCTGGGCTTTGCGGTTTACCATTTCATCCACAGTGATCATGTTCTCTTCAGTACGTGTATGCTTCAGTCTGCCGGTCTCATGACTTTGGTTGATGCTGCATGTTTCCAAAATCGATCTTAATAACATTCCTATGCATTCCCTGTTGCAGTTTATCTTCAAAAATTCTGCCATTATTCTCAGAAAATTTTTGAACCAGTACAAGTTCTTAATCAGAGCCTTGTCTCCACTGCCAAATGGCGCATTACATCACCGGTATATCACTAGTGCATTAAAATTATCATTTAGGACAATATCACCTGCTTTTGTTTACACACATCAGGAATGTATGTAAGGCTAAACATAATTTAATTTCTGTATGAAAACTAGTGAAAATTGTTTCAGAAAATGACTGTTTGCATGTGTATTATAGTGATTTTTGAAAATTTACGTTTCACATGGTAGTGTAGTGACACAGTTAAAGTGTGGTGGGATATTTAACAACTACTTTATTGCTAACTGTCCACAGTATGTGCCAGTGAAAGAATTTTGAAAATCGGTTAACATTTGGCGAAGATATGAAAAATGACAAAGAGGGACGTTTTTTAGGGACACAGTGTGGACAGAAAAGTTTTACTGCAAACTGAGTGAGTGAGTAGTGTTTAATGCCCCGTCCCACCCGACAAAGTATAGGTCATTTCAGGGTTGGCCATTTCAAGCAAAATGCACACAAACACATAATAATGGAACAGCAAATTTAAAGTTTACAATAAAAAAGGAGAAAGTTTAACCTTTACAGTAACACAAAACAAACTGCAAACTGTTTAATATTTCAGCAAATATATGATAGTTACATGACTGAAAAGATATGACAGAAAGAAAGAAGTCGCAACAAACAAAAGTTTCTCAGACAGTTAACAGTCAAAATGCTACACAAACCTATAATAAGCTGGCAGGTCATCGTCAGATACAACACCCTACACAAATAAACAGCAACAACGCAGAAGATGGCATCATTTTTACATGCGAAAGCAGCTACTGCTTCAGCGCGTCTTAGCCATCGCAATTCTGTCTGTCTGTCCATCACACAGATGGATCAGTCAAAAACGGTGCAAGCTAAGATCACCAAATATCACCAAATCTTCACTGTCGGCTGCCTGGAAGACTCTAGTTTCAGAAACCGTATTTAGCTTTTCCATAAATTCAGTTGGTGCAAATGGGAATTATACAGAACCGAAGCACGTGTCTATTATAAGGTGCAATGACTCAATCAGTATCAGCTACATATATTTACATTTTTCTCAGACTAGACCCAACAAATTACTGAATATGTCTCCACATCCACTCACCCACGAGGCCGTAATAATCTCCACTCCACATTATCTATTAAGCACCTAAACCGCTGCCTGAAAAGGCAGACTCTGCCAAGCAAATTTCTGACCCTAAGGCTTGCGTCGCTACGTACACTGGATGTCTCTATTAAGAACCATTGTTGCATTAGACAAACGAACATACCAGTTCAAGCGTAGAATGGGCAGCAAGTGCTTTTCGTTGCAGTGATAACGTTATCTTCTCATCAGCAACGGCGATGACAACAGCTGCAGCAACAACATCAGCTCATGTAATTACACCACTGTGACTCAATAACCGCAATAAAGCTGCATGAAAATTAAAAGCACAGACCAATAAACATAGCACAAATAATGACATGATTAATAAAAAATAATAACAATAATTCTCAGCATATTTCGCCACTTTGAAGACACTGGTGGCAAGCTGTAGTATCGGAAATCTGTTTAGACAAAATTACTCAAAATTACTAAAACACTGCTATTACCATGTAAAGTATTTGTTCAACTTTCCTAATTCTTACAAGGCTCTATTCCTGGCAGAGCTAAGTCTCAAGTCAAAAAGCAAAATTTTCCTTCTGCGCAGATTTTCTGGTAGCTTTTCACAGAGCATAGCACCTTCCTGTCACTAAACCCACTGCATCAAATCATTCAAGAAAGTTATATGGCAAAATGATAACAATTTCACTTAAATATTAATTAAACAAATCTAGCAAACTTTAATATACCGTACTCAGTTTAAAAGTGACTTACATATGACCGTAATTTGCTGATCAACAGATAGCACCTAGTTAAAAATATATAATTTACAGATGTACAAAGAAATCTGATAGAGCAAGCCAAAACAACAAGTTTCCCGAGAATGCAGAATACAACGAATGTAACAGACTGTAAACAAGAGAACATAGCAGATTGGAATACCTCGAACTTTATCTTTGATAGAAAAAGCTTCCAAGACATTCTCATGAGCTTTGCTCTTTGGTATTTCACGCACTGGACAGAATGCCTGCGATGCAGTAGCATATTTCAAATAAATTTAATTTATTAATAAATCATGATAAATCACAATATTACTAGCAGCAAATATCAGCTACTGGCCATCTAATAACATCTAAATGACCACTGACAAGCTCAACACACAAAGACTACAGTAGATTAGCCATCCCCAGTCCCGTGGAAAGTCAAAAAACACGAAGCCTCACTGTGCACAAGTACTTAGCGCAAATCAGAAATTGATAAGAACTACATACCTACTGACGCTCAGTAAACACTGTATCAGCATCAAATAAACTAAGTTCAAATCTTATATCATTCGATTGGACTGAATCAGAAATCATGCATGGTAGGGGAAAGTGGTCGATATGAAGTACTGATGGATTGATGACATAAGACTCCGTGTGTGTGCCACCATATTGCATTCTATTGTAGCACGTTAAAAATTTCGATGGTGATATGCTGTAAAAATTGCTGTTTCATTTAGCACACCATCAACAAACGAAACCAAAGACGAATGGACAAACCGTAATTTTAAGCTCATCAATGTCTCTAGCTATTCCATCCTGCACAGCTAGCAAGGTCAGTATGAGGCCAGAGTCCAGCAGTGCCGTTACAACACCCACGATCACATCTCCAATGTCCAAGCTCTGCAAGCATATCAGCATTTAACATTACAACTCAAATAATGCACAACAATACAATGCAGCATGCACTTATATTACATATAATTTGCACTTTGCTTTGCTCTACATAATAAAATTCTGCAACAGTTGCGACACCATTAGATTTTCCTTTAAATGGAGAATTTGTTCATATCTCTCCTGCTTAGGCTGGTCATTAATTGCAAACTGCTGTGGCAGTGCTTTTAAAAGCCAAATGCAGTCAGTACAAAAAATATTATTAGATTGCGACCAATCTAAGTGACGTTTTTCAACAGCTAATAGGGCGTGTCTGTTCTACTAGACCCCGCCCCTATTGCCTTATTTGGACGCTCATTATTCAACTAGGTCAACCACTAATGCGATGTGCCTACCGAGATAAAACTGTGGTCGTAGTCATTCTACGGTAGTTTCGTGACTCTTTGTGGTGGGCGTGTCTGTTGTTGTTTTGGTTTTTATCATTGAACTAGACCTAAATATTATATATTATATATAATATTTAGTTCAGTGGTTTTTATCGTCTGTAACATTGAACTGCATTAAAATATTCAATTATCTCTATGCGTCAGACCACTTTCGTTTAATATCATTTGGCATGAATGTGTAAATGAACATGACGTCTGCATTGAACAGCCCCGCCCCATTAGCTGTTGAAAAACGACCCTCTAATGTACTCCTTGTGCGCATTATTTTCTCCTGTATTCTTCTACGTGCTTTTTCACCCCTTTCAACTTGTATTAGAGATTTGGCATCAATTTGAGACCAACCTAATAATATACTCGTAGTGACTGGTGTCAAGGTCATTATTGGAAATTGTCTCACCATCTATCTGGCACCATTGTCAAAATATTGCACCTAAAAGATAAGTCATGACCTTGACTTTTGAGGTCACGTGACGTCATCGGTCACGTGACCATTCGACTCGCGGTGGTCGACTTCTTATGGGTGGTCCACTGTGACCATATTGTGACCATGCATCTATCTAGCACCGTTATGGAGATATGGCCATTTGAATTTCTTCCAGGAAGGCTCTTCCAAAAACAGAGGTCGATCGTCGGTCAGTCCTCAATATTACACTAATCTCATATACTCCTCTTCGCTATGTTAGGTACGTAGTGTGCGAGGAGTAAAAATTGTTACACGGGAAAGTAAAATGATTGATGGAGCACTAAAAGTTAAGTGAATTGTGCAACTTTAGTGTCACAGAATCAATTAGTTACATTTAGCTACATGAACAATTTCCAAAAGATGACGCAAAATAAAACTGAAGAAGCCCTCGATAAATAGAGCAACACTAAGTGATTTGCAATTACTATATCAAAACAATGTCAACTCACTTGAAAAAAATGTTCTCGTCGAGTGTTTCTCGAAACATCCATAAAATATTCCAATGGAGGCAGTGCAGCACAGTAACCTGTACAAAGAACAGTGTTCAAGCAAAAAATAAAACATATTAAGAAAATTTCACAAACCATACAAACTTTTAAAAATGTCAAAAATGCACTGCAGAACAGAACTAGATATTTGGGACCAGTGTAAGTCCACCCAGAGGAAAATTAAGGAAATCGAAATTCACCTGGTAGCAAAGTCATGTGGCCCAAACTTCAATGTATTAAGCATATGCTAAATGCACAGTGCTGACTTAAAGTTCACCAAATTTTTTTGTTCAACAGGGAAGGAATGTAGATGATTACGCCATTTACCGCTTGTTGATAGCCGAATCAGTTCTAGAGATATTAGCGATCAAAGTCAAAAGTTGTCGTAAATTGCATTAAATTATGAACATTTTTGCACTCCTAAATTTTAAGGGGATGGTGCCCCCAAAAGTTGGACCCGCGTTATCACCCCCACCTAGCAGTACATCACGTGGAAAAGTTTCACGAGGCTACTCACCTTGGCTGCAAAGTTCTTGTTAGGGATGCTGGTTATATGCGAATATGTGAGGTCGCGCACAACATTGGATCAAGTTACTGAGCATCCACAGACGACAAATAGCTCAGTAGGTAACTGACCAATCCGCCGTTGTGAACTGTACCATATGAATTCCATTTTGTCACCATTCAGTTGTAGACAACTGGCTGCCATCCACTCACAAACGTTGCCAACACAGACGGACAGCTGGTTCTGAAGTTAACCATGACGGCAGATGGACATGACCCATAGGCTCTGCTGTCATCAGCAAATTAATGGCTGCGCAAACCATGTCTGGTGACAAGACCAATGAGGTTGGCTGTGTACAGTTAAAACAGTATGGGCCCCAAAACAGAACCCTGGGGGACCCCAGACTGTAGTACTATAGGCAGAGAACTAGTTGATCCCAACCGCACGTACTGTGTCTGCCCAGTGAGGTGAGACCTCATCCAACCCAAAGCAGTGCCACAAATGCCGTAGAAACACTCAAGCTGACGTAGAAGGGTAGTGTGGTTGACGGTGTCAAAAGCCGTCGACAAGTCGAGCATTACCACTACCGAGGCAGCAAAGTCGCCACGATCCAACGCCAGTAGAATGTCAAAAAAACGCGGAGAACTGCAGTCTCGGTCAAATGATTAACACAATATGCTGACTGCAGTGACGGCATCAGACCAACAATATCAACATCACTAAAACTGTACAAAAAGACAACTGGTGGAAAAACATTACTGATGAATTAGGCGCAGAAACGTTGTCAAATATAATTAGGTGACAGACCGACAACATGCATGTGTGGTGTTGTGCACCGAAACAGTAAAAAAACTGACGGTCACTGTTAGAAATACTTCATCTAAATATCTTGCAGCTGATAAATAATTTAGTACAATAACAATTAACTCAGAAGCACACCTGATCTTTTATGGGAATCTTCACTGCTTGATTTAAACAATGTGTTCGATTTGCAGAACAGTAAGTCCGCCTTGCGAGCAATGAATTTCACTATTCTCTGACTGCACTCGTCTCTGTATTCACACATCAACAGCAATTTTAATTATGAAGACATATCAACAGCAACAATAATCAACTTTCAATGAGAGAATTTACCAACAACCAAATCACTGCACTGATAAAAAAATCTAGTTTTGCAAGACATGAAAAATATTTTTTTTAAATTTAATTAATTAGGGCAACCAAAGTGAAAGCAAAATGCAATAGTATGATTGCTGCTATTACACTGTTACAACAACAAACAGAAATTTATGAACGGAAATGCAACCACAGAGCAACAGAGTGACATGCACATAACTACTGGAAGGGCAACTTTGCACAGATCAACAGAGATGTGGCAGCGATTGACTGGGATATGAAGCTCGCAGGCAAGAACACAGAGGATGCATGGACTACCTTCAGACAACTGATGAGGAACTCCATCTTAGAAAATGTGCCAACCAAGAAAGCTAACAAGAAACTGAAGAAGAACCCCTGGATGACAAGATCGACTAGACGGAAACTGCACAGAAGGGACAAAGCTTGGAAGAAGTAGAGAACTGTTCCGGTTGATGCTAACTACCAGGAATACAATCAGTTACGGAACGAAGCTAACAAACAGGTTAAAGAAGATCAGGCAAATTACAGGAAGAGAATACTCAAATCGTTCAAGGGTAAACCGAAACGTTTTTATGGCTATATGCAGAAACTGAAGACTGTGAAGGACAAAGTAGCAAGACTGAAAACAGTGAATGGTAAATTAACGGAAACAGACAAGGAAGACTGCGCACACTTTGGCAAGCTGTTTTAGCAATGTTTTTGTTCATGAAGCACCGCTACAACTGGACATGAATGGCAACGATGTACAAGAACAGGATACCGATTGTCCAGCAATCATCATAAATGAAGAGAAAGTGAGAAGCAAATTACTAGTACTAAAAGAAGACAAAGCGCAAGAGCCTGATGACATCCATCCGGCAGTCCTGAAAAATTGTGCAGACACAAGTTGCGAAACCACTGTCCATAATTTTCAACAAATCCTTGCAGGATGGCACAGTACCACAAGATTGGAAGCTTGCAACAGTGTGTCCAATTTTCAAAAAGGGAGATAGAAGTGACCCAAGCAACTACAGACCGGTGTCGCTGACATCAGTTCCATGCAAAGTATTGGAGTCTATTATTAGAGATGAATTGTCCTCCCACCTGGAAAAGAAGGGCTTCTACAATAATTGTCAGCATGGATTTGTTAAAGGATGATCAACACTAACGAATCTGCTTGAAACTCTGGAATCATGGACAAATTTACTAGAAGAGAGTTTTGGTATTGACATTGTATATCTTGATTATAGGAAAGCTTTCGACACAGTTCCTCACAAGAGGCTGTTGGAAAAGATCAGAGGCTTGGGACTTGGCAGTGTCATATCCACTTGGATTGTGAATTTTCTGCAGGTCAGGAAGTTGAAGGTTTGTGTTCGTGGAAGCTACTCTGAATGGATCGATGTAATCAGTGGAGTTCTACAGGGATCAGTGCTAGGGCCGCTTCTGTTCTTGATTTTCGTGCAAGACTTGCCGAACTGGGTTAAGAACAGCATCAAGATGTTTGCGGACGATACAAAGATCTGGACGAAGATTGCCAGTCTGGAAGATGCGGATTCCCTTCAGCAGGATTTAGACAGACTAGTACAATGGTCGGCAAAGTGGTTGTTAGAATTCAACCCTTCGAAATGTAAACTGATGCAAATTGGTCATAAGTTACCTACAAGATATACTATGAAAGATGGCAACAACATAATAGAACTCGAAATCACTGAGAAAGAGAAAGACCTTGGAGTCTACATTACAAGAGATCTGAAGTCCCAGGAACAATGTGTGCAGTCTGCCAAGAAAGCCCAGTCAGTTCTTGGAATGGTGAAGCGACACTTTAAAAGTGTAGATAAAGATGACTTCAATGTGTTGTATAAAACGTACGTACGACCACACCTAGAATATTGTGTGCAGGTATGGTCGCCACATTTCAAGAAGGACATTAAATGTTTAGAAACAATTCAACGAAGGGCAACAAAGCTGGTCAAAAGATTGAAGAGGAAATCATATGAGGAACGACTGAAGTCTTTGGGTCTGTACTCACTACAACAGAGAAGACTTCGGGGCGATCTGATTGAAACATTCAAAATTCTGACTGGGAAAGAACGTGTCGATAGTCAGTCATTCTTTCAGTTGGCTAAAGGCTCACATAACTTGCGTGGACACAGTCTGAAACTGTTCTTGCCAAGGTGCTCGACAACTGTTCGGAAGACGTTTTTCAGTACAAGAGTTGTTAGTCACTGGAACGCTCTGCCACATCATGTGATCAATGCTCCAACAGTGAATACCTTCAAGAACCGCTTAGACAAGCACTGGTCGAATATGGGCATCTGAAGCGCAAGCTGTACGCTCATCATCATCAAGTACAAGTACGAGATATCATTGCGCTTCGCTACAGTGAATGATGGTGGATTTTAACAATTTTCGACCTAAAACTTCACTCGTTTAATCGTTGTAAGACAAATTCGATTGAAAAACAAGCGGAATATGTTTCTTGCAGGTTTGTTGATCACAGTGCCGTATTCTGCCAGCCATTTAGCGTTCGCAATCACTGGAAAAGCTGATCGCAAACGGACCATCGCAAACTACCCATAGTAATGAATAGTTTCCGTCATCTTCACTCGTCCCGTAACTGTTGGTCGAACGAATAAAATGCACTCACGGTAGCATATTTGCAAAAATTTTTCGATGTTTTTAATTTATTTACATTTACAGAAAAAGTGGTCGCATTGAAATCCGGAATGGCCCGCCGCCTAAATAAGTTGACCATTATAATTTAGCTAAATGATATACAATTGTTAATCTTATAACAATAAATAAATAATTTAAATTAGATTATTTAAATAATTTCTTAATTAACGGTGTTTAGTTTTATTTGATTAGTTGCATACGAACGAAGTTAGGAACACTGGTTTTAGCATAGTTTACTTATTTATTTCCTCCGCGAGCATGCGCGTTACTTCACTTCCGTTTAAAAGACAACAAGTTTGTCAAAATGGCTGAGAGGAAGGGTAGGCGTTCGTCCAGTAAAACTCCAATTTCTGGCGAATTGACTTGGTCTGCATGGGCTCAGAAATACGCAGCAAAGGCCTCTGGTAAATCAGCAATTATTTGTAGCGGTGCATTACATGTATTTTTCTGCTGGAGGTGATTGTACCACTGAAGGTTATGTTGTTTACATTGAAGAAGTAACAGAGCGGGTGCGACGCATCTGTTACAGAACCTTGAATATTCTCAGTTCAACTGCTGTTAGTTTGTTAACGTTGACCAATTTTGTAATTGGATTGTTTTTGGATGTCACATGCGCACTGTGCATTTTGCTACGGTAATATTTTTGTTGATACTTTTGTCTGGTTTAATGAATAATTCAATATGTGGCTGATGTGAAATTTATTTATTACAATAAAGACAGTAAGTATATAGGTAAATTAACGGCAGTGTTTGTGTGCATGTTTAGCTGGTGATGAAGAGTTGAAGAAAGTAGAAAAAGGTTACTTTGAGAAGAAGATTCCTGTGGAAGGTAGGTACTGGCATACGTCAGATTTGACAGTTAAAGGGGATGTCAGATGATCAGTGAAGTCGGCCGACTTTAGTTGGTGTGACTGAGAAAATCGGCTGATAAAATCACTTAACCATGTCAGACAATCGGGCTACTTCACATAGAATGCATGACAGCAAATCTCAATATTACTTTTTCACCATCTAATTGATGAAAGTAAATATCATAGATTAAAAACAAAATAAATAACTAAAATAAATATTCATCTCTAGTTGTAAATGATCACCACGGCAATATAAACAAAATTTGTCAACCGATATACATTATACAAAAAGTTGGTCGACAAAATCGTCGAGAATAGAACGTTTTATCTTGCTGGTACAATTGGCTTAATTTTTGCCTGACGTATGACAGATTTTTGGTGACTGATTTTATTGTCAGACAAAAAATGGCCAACTTTATCAATCACCTGACATCCCCTTAGCACTGCAGTTATGTTATTATCAGTATCCTGAGAGTTCACTGATTGTCATCTGTGTACCAGTCGTTTCAGACCATCATTTCTCTGTAATTGGCTTGTAATAGTTGATACCTAGTACACTGTGAACTTTTCCTTAGAACACAACCTTTATAGACCTAGTGACTTACCATTTACAATAAGCACATGCATATATATACACTGTACTGTGGTATATGTTCGTAGACGGTAGCAGACAAATATGCCATAAGTGCTAAAGAGACTTATAAAACTGCGGTTTTGTATCGTTGTACTTACTTAGCACTCAGATCCATCTGCTTCTGTTTGTAGCCACAGCCCAGACGCTGTTCCAATCAACTCCTCGGTCCACCAGGTCTTCTTTAAATGTAGACTGCCAAGTCTTTGTTGGACGACCTCGTTGTCTGCCAGTACCACGAGGAGTCTATGACATGGCGTGATTGGCTGGTCGTCCAGGTGGCATCCTGATGATATGGCCTGCCGTCCGAAGTCGTCTCTCTGCTACAATGTCTTGTAATCTTCGCTGCCCAGTCCGGCTTAGCACCTCCATGTTAGTCACGTGGTCCTTCCATGTAATGCCCAGAATCTTCCATAAGTTGCACTGGTGAAAGACGTTCAGCTGCTGACATATTCTAGCTGTACTCTTCCAAGTCTCGCTGGCGTATATGGCTGTAGAGACAATGAGGGGGTGTAGAGGTCCAGTTTAATCTTTAATCTTTGTATCGTTATGCCAGATGACAATGGCAGTTTTTTTTGGACCAAGTGCATTAAAATGTCTGCTTTGTTTCAACCAGCGAAATGTTGGGGAGCCATAATGTTATGTTAGGCCTTGGCCTGGAATTTGGGAGCCTGTGGCCTTGATGTTGAGCTCAGAGCTTGAGAGAATGATTTTAATCAGCCGACATTGGTTGATAGCGTAGGTTGATACAAATAAGCCATATTTGTAAGTGTCATTCATTAGCAGCTTAGTACACTAATTTTCCCTTCTGTTGTTTTGCTGTTATATTTGCACATGTAGTGGGTTATTTTACTCATGTAAGTATGTTGACATGTGTCTGTATTAGATATGTCACTGTATGGTGTATGTCCGTCACGTAATCATCTATCTCTGGTGATCTGTGAACGGTGTCATCAGTCCATCACTCCTCAGGGATTGCAACTCCACTACGGTATATTGAAACAGAACTTTCTAAACCCATTTGTATCATTTGTTCTCTTCTTTGGTTTCTGACAATCATATTACACTGTGTCTCAGAAAAACATCCCCAGACATTTTCGACTATAACTTGAAAACCAATTATCAGATTTTGTAATATTTGGTATGAATATTCCTGACATAACTTGCCATTAAACGGCCGTTCAGTTTCCCACCTTACCCAATGTATGCTTCTGCACTACTTAGGGAAATCAGATCAAGTGAAATATATGTATTGAAATAGACAGAAAACCTGAAAAAACATCCTCGATATTATCGATCGTAACTTGAAGAAAGATTAGCAGATTTTAATAATTTTTAGCATAAATATTTCTGACACAACTGGTTTTAGTTTCCACCTCACCCAACGTCTGCTTTTGCCCCACCTGGGGAAATCAGACCAAGCATGATACGTGTTAAAATGAATGAAAAAACATCGATAAATTCCATCTATCCTAATTTGTGGCCCCAACAGCTGATCTATTACAAGATTTGACTGTCATGCAGCAGTATGTCTACCAGATAAAGTTTAGGAATGTTTGTGAAGTCAAGAAGCAATTGGTACAGCCTGGATTAGTCTGGAGCTGAACATCATTAATACTGCTGTCAATGAATGGAGAAAGCGTCTCCTTACCTGTGTTCGCATAGTTGGCCAACACTTCAAACAATTTCACTGCAGGCAGTTAAAAAAAGGACAACTGGATGAAATGTCAGTCAAAGTGTCAGAAATGTGAGCAAAATGTGTTCTTACGTGTTATGTTAATTAAGCAGTCGTATTGCATTGGATAAAAAAGTGATATTTCGCTGGTTGTGATTTCCACAGGTAGTGCAGAAACAAACGTTAGGTGAGGTGGGAAACTAAATTTGATGGCAAGTTGTGTCAGGAATATTCGTACCAAAAATTGTCAAAATCTGATAATTGGTTTTCAAGTTACAGTTTGAAAGTCACACATTTTTTTATAGTCTGAAGTGGAAATCATTTTTTCTGCTCACTTCGCTCGCTGATTACGTGTACTCGTCTACTTTTAAATTTGTGGTGCCACGACGTTATATTTAAACATTCGTGGGCTATGAAAAGGTCCTGGAAAATTTTTTCGTGGGGTCCTGGTAAGTTTTGAAGAAATCCTGGATTTTTTGTCAGTAAAAGAGTAGGGACCCTGACTAACAGACTTGGGCCACAGATCCATCTGTGGGCTGCTGTTGTCCATTGGCAAGAGGATATACAGGATGCGGCAAAAAAGTAGCCCCCTAAAGTTTTTCGCCGTTTTCTCAGCGACCGCTTGGAATTTTAATTTAAAATTTTATACGTTTATTTGCTGAAACCTGCTACATCTAACTGCCAAACAAAATTTGATTCTGTTAAAAAATGACGAAGTTATAGACTTTTTAACATGACCACCTACTAGAGCTGCGGATTTTAACGATTAATTTAATCGTTAACTAACAGAGAAAATTAACGATTAATTTTATTTTTAACGATTAACGGTTCTGCCGGATACGTCGTCAACAAGAGACGTTCGTCGCTGGATCCATCAACTGTGAACATGCTTGTTTGTCTCCGGGACTGGTGTCATTAACATTAAAAACCTGAAAGGGTCTTAATTCATTAACACTTTCAGTGCATGTAACTCTACAGTGACTTTTTTTATTGATATTGTGGTTTAAACAACGCATTTTCAATGACTGAATTTTAACTAAAATTAACGATTCATTAATCGTTAAATTTCAAAAAGTTAACTATTAAAAAAAATTTAATCGTTACCAGCCCTACCACCTACCAATTTTTCGGCATTCAAAAATGTTCATGCTAAAAA
>Ga0209367_1003717_pt1 | contig 20872 bp, 7 predicted proteins | sample WorMetLIZISLAND2_FD_187412 | JGI IMG/M metagenome (GOLD analysis project Ga0209367, IMG submission 187412) | Marine gutless worms symbiont microbial communities from Max Planck institute for Marine Microbiology, Germany - Olavius geniculatus... ...
AGTCTATATCATTCACAAGGCGGCGCCACGGTACTGGCGTTGGTGGCGTGGCGTAGTTGTTAACGCGTTTCGGCTGAAACGAAGTTACTCTACGCCGGGCCCGGTTAGTACTGCGATGGATGACTGCCTGCGTGTAGGAACTACTATAGGCTTTCGCGCGTCCCGTGAGCATTAGCTCAAATTTTTTGGATACTTTACTTTAATGGTTGGAAAAAAACTTCGTCTATCTATTCGTCCGAAAAATGTTTTTCTATTTGAATGCAAGTTGATATGATAGTTAGAGGTCGATAAGTATTCGATGGTATGCCAGATGTCAAGGTCAAAGGCATGAAACATTAACAGTTTTTTGAAGTCTGTCTCCTCCGCCATTTACAAAAAGCTGGCAAGTATTCCCAAGTATTCCATCCTCAAACTAGGGACAGTATTAAAATTGTGACATTTAGCGTAGTTTTTTTACGTTACGTGACTTTTAACGTCACTGGTCACGTTTTACACCACGTTGCGAAACCAATACAGACGAATCTTAAACAACTGTACAGTCTTATAGGCCTACATGACCATTTCTTTCACACTGAAGAGTTTGCGCTGAACGGTGCGTTTCTGAAAAAATTCACTTTGTCTTCGTGTTTTTTATAGTTTATTTAAATTACAGCTAGTAAATGTTGATACATTTTGGCCTACGCCAGACACTAAACTATTAGATACATGTAGCATTTTCCATATCATCCCAGAAAGTTTACCAGACCACGAAACCCTGTTCAATGCAGTTTCACTGTAATGTGTAGCACGACTCATAAAAACGCCAATCACGCGCCACTTTGGTCGTCACCAATAAAACATAGACATAGTAGGACTCAAAGAAATAAGTGTGTTCAATACAAAAGTAGATAAAAATACACGAAAACATGTAAGGCTGATTACACAGCAAATACTTGCATTACACGATTGTCAGTCACGATAAAAATAATTTTAAAATTATGTCACATAAATCGGTAAACGGATAGATAACATCAATTAAGTACAAATCAGTTGTTAATAATCTTCATAAATACTATCGCAATATTTTTGCATTTTTTTACATATTTAATATACCGGGTGGCCCATAAAAAACGTCCCAAACTTTGTGTGACTATAACGGCGCGTATACTACATGGAAATAAATGTCCTTTTGCGCATTTGTAGATCAATATATACTCGTATTAACTTACAAATTTCAGTGACATCATCAATGATGCCACTGAATGCCGTTTTATGACTTGAGGTGAGTTAAAAGTCGACAGCATTCCATCATATCGCATCAGAACATCTCAAAAATTTTTTTGAGACAACACACACAATCCAATTAGCTCACATGAATGGACACCGCGTTCGCTAAATTTTGTAACAAACTGAATCTTTATCTATTTGCATTTATTTTATTTTATTTTATTTTATTTTATTGATTTGGCCCATCTTTAGTAAGCAGGACCGGGACAGTACAAAAGTGGATTGTAGCCGGAAACGGCGCCATTCAGTCTGTTCAGCCTCTCAGTCTGTCAGTTTGTTGTCTGTATTCGTAGGCTACGTTTGTAGTTGTCGTGTTTTAGAGTCTGATTGTCGGCCGGTTTGGCCAGTATCGATGAAAGTAGACGATGTCCGAGAAGCGTTGGAACGTATCACAAGATACATACAAAGATCTGAATGCTGAGTTGATCCTACTGTACTTGTGCATTGTTAGATTTGTCTTAGAAGAGAAAGTTCTCGAATAATCGTTATCAAAGTATTCCTGTGGTTTAGTCTTTCCCAGTTTCTTTTTATTTTTGGCGTTTAGTTACTAAATTTTAACGGCATTTTTTCATTTCACATTTTTATTTTTTATTTCTTATTTTTTTCATTTCACATGACTCATTTCTCATTTCTCATTTTCTTATTTCTTATTTCCCATTTCTTATTTTTCATTTCACATTTCTCATTTCTCATTTCTCATTTTCTTATTTTCTTATTTCTTATTTCTCATTTCACATTTCTCATTTCTCATTTCTCATTTCTCATTTCTCATTTCTCATTTCCCATTTCCCATTTTTTATTTCTCATTTCACATGTTTCATTTTTCATTTTTCATTTGTTATTTTTCATTTCTCATTTGTCTCCAAACATCGAACGATTATACTAGAACAAGTGTTGCGTTGAACTTGCTATTGTGATTGATGGCTTACATGATCTGATGTTTAGATCCTGGCGTCCAAGTTGAATGTTTTAGAATGTTGAACGTTTGATTGCTAGTACCGTTGTTAAGTACTTGAACCTGCTGTCTTTTCGTATTTTATTGTCAAACCTCGAATGGAATAAACTTAGTATTTCTTTTATTTTTTTATTATTATTTTTGTCTCTTCTTTTCTAAAAAAATTAAGTCACACGTTTTGGTAATCGGCCACACCCTCAGCGGACCCACATATACAGGTCGGACAGTTAGCAACCCTGAGATGGACGAGGCAAAGAAAAACCTAGAACTTCGGACTGTAGCCCCTCGCACCCAGTGGTCGTGGGACCAGAATGTTACAAATGTCGCCCAGTCCTGGAACCAGAGCGTTACAATTTGACTCTGCTAAATTACTTAGTTTGGGACGTCTTGCAAGAACATGGTTTATGAAGATGGTGTGAACCGTTTGCGAATTTCAAAGATTTTCAGAATATTATTAGAAACAAATGGCATGATGTCGACATCAGACAGTCAGAATCAGAAAAGCCGTGTTGCAGTGAAAAAAGCGTTTATCAGCAATGGCAAAGCAGAATGGAGGACTTATTCAGACATTTTTTGCTGATTAGCTGATTGATGCTTTGGCCTGTTGTGACGTTTTGCTGTAGCCTGTGTACGAGCAGCAACGTAAATGGTGAGTCTTTTGGATAATTTGCTTTATGATGTGTATCACTCTTTTGTTTTTATTTCGGCTAATATGGAAGTGTTTTAAGCAAAAATTTTCTGACATATTTCAAGATGTTTGCTAGTTATAAGATGTTTGCTTTTGGGCTGATTTATTTCGATGATTCCGCTGCATAATGCATGCAAATGTTCGGAACGTTTTTTGAGCCACCCCGTATAATTCCGTAAACAAAAGAATTTAGTCAAATTGTTGCTGCTGCTGTTTGGTGACGACTAGTAAACATTTGCCACTGTCCTGATAAATTCTGAACTGGCTCAGTTTAATTATTTTATATAAACAGAAATGATTTAAACCAATTTCAGTTTTTGATAGAATATTTAAATTTTTCTTAACAACAATAAGTAAGCGTCTCATACAGTGATACTGGTACATGTACCATACATTAAAATGCGTTTACCCTATATGAGTCTTTCTGAGGTAATGGTCGAGAATTTAAAACTTTACTCTCATATAAGCCGCGTAATCATTATCGTTGTAATATATTGCGACAAAAAGCAGCAAACACACTGAAGAAAAATAAATAGTGCAGTTATTTAAATTACAGTTTAGCATCAAACACGAGAACTATTCATAGTGATGCATGTAGAGCTCAGAAGCAAAAATAGTTAAAACTGCAAACCCTTTTTTACACAGTTAAGACTATCACAATAATTAGGTTCGTAACACGCAAGACTATTTTGTTTACACATAATTATGTCCAGCGGGCGTACTGTGCTTTGTCACGTCATTTGTTTCTGACAAACGAACAATTCTACAAAACACGGTAATTGTAATAAACGTTTAAGACTTATAAACGTTCCTTTTTATAATTTTTGTTTGTATAAAGACGAATTTTAACGTTTTTTAAGTTTAAGTATTTCATAGGTCTAAATGTCTAGCGGTTAAGATAAAATGACAATAATTTGAAGTACCGGTATGGTATTAAGTAAGTGACATGTTATTAACAAAATAATAAAGAAATGTATTTAGATTAATCAGAGTTATGCATGACAGCAAAAATTTGCTAAATAATATTATTATCATCATTTATTTATCAAAAATGCAAATACGTAAATACGCCAAAATACAAAACATAGCTGGCAAGGTACACCATGCTTAAAACAGCACTTGTGGCAGTCTTAACTAATATACTACATAACCCGAAAAATAACAATGCACATGCATGTTAAATCGTACTAAAATAAAGCAAAATCAGTGCACCTTAAATATGTGGAAAAATTGACACTATTTAATCAACCCTTGTCGTAAACAAACAGAAAAAAATAACTGCAATGCGTTTTTAGTTTAATGTACAAGTTAACTGCTTTTAAAAATTGTTTTTAACGACTACTAAAACTGTACAGAATTAAAGGCGTAGCCATGCAGAAATTTGGTTTAGAGAGGTATACATTTTAAAAAGTTATTTTAAAAGTTTGGAAACAATAATGACGTCATTGTTGAAAAACTACTTAGCCTAATTTTATTAGGGGAAGTGACTATACACTGTGTCTCAAAAAACATCCCGACTTTTTTGACTGCAACTTGAGAACCAATTATCAGATTTTGATAATTTTTGGTACGAGTATTCCCGACACAACTTGCTATCAAATGACCATTAAGTCTCCCACCTCACCCAACGTTTGTTTTTGCACTACTTGAGGAAAACACAACCAACGAAATATCACTTTTTATCCAGTGCTATATGACTGCTTAACAGTGGCGTCATTTCACTAAATCCTTGTGGGGTCACTCTTTTCCCCTTCTTTTTTTTCTCCCCTCCTTCTTTTCTCCTTCCCTTTTACCTTCTTTCTCCCCTTTCCCTCTTCCCTCCTTTCCCCTTTCCTGCCCTCCCCTCCCCTTAAAAGTAAATTCCCTTAAATGCAGCTATGGGTCTGGGGGAGCGCTGTAAGCTCCCCCAGCGAGGTCTGGGGCGGAGCCCCAGCCGAAATCAAATTTGGTGCATTTTCAGCCTTAAAATGTGACATCTCGTGGTAACAATTTGAATGACTTCTTTGAGAATCAGTTGACCAAATTTCATGCAGTTTACACAGTAAATGCATATAACAGTCATTAACATACCAATAAATCTAACACGTCTCCATTCTAGCAACCTTGCATGTTCTACAACACACTTGAACTGACAAAATTATACTCAACTGATGAGTCCAACTGCTAGGGTAATAAATCGCGCTTACGTATACATGTATTATGCTTAGTTTACGTGTTGCCATTTAAAAACCATTAATCAACCAAAGTCTATTGCAAGCACACGTCCTATGTCTCATCAGAAAACTACTGAAACACAGCAAAAAAGAACACAAATTTTACATTTTAGCTGTTTCACGTTTAATCAAAGGTACAACTTACAAAGAAAAAACTGAAATCATAAATCCTTGGAAGGTCCGTTGACCCCCGAACCTCCCTAAATGACGCTTCTGTTGCTTAATTAACATAACGCGTAAAAACACATTTTGTTCACATTTCTAACAATTTGGCTGACAATTCATTTAGTTGTCTATTTTTTAAAGTGAGCCTGCAGTAAAATTGCTTGAAGTGTTTGCCCACTATGGGAACACAGGCAAGGAGACTCTTTCTACATTCATTTTGTCGGGGATGTTTTTTTAAGTTTTCTGTTTATTTCAACACATATTTCGCTTGATCTGCTTAGGTAGCGCAGAAGCGGATAGTGGGTGAGGTGGAAAACTAAATAGTCATTTGATGGCAAGTTGTGTTAGAAATATTTTTGCCAAATATTATTAAAATCTAATAATTGATTTTCACGTTAAAGTCAAAAATGTCGAGGATGTTTTTGAGACACAGTGTATATTGTATACACCTCGTCGCTACGCCCCTGCAGGCCCGCCAAGAAAGGAGGTGCGGAAGATAAGCCCCGCCGTCGCTCAAAACACCAGAATGCGTTATTTCAAAAAAAAATTCAATTTTTTTTCTTAAGGGGCCCGCGAAAATGTTTTCCGGGTCTCGCTGTATCGACGATCCTGCGTTCCCGTACACAACTGCACACCAAAAAATGCATGCGATATCCAGTTATTAGCAGCAGTTCTTGGAAAGCTGTGGAGTGTATCGGCTGTATCCTCCATAGATGGAAGGAAATAGTTCCCACGCTGTTCTTCCATTCTGGCAATATCATCGGCAAAAACTATCACTGTTATAAAATGTCAAGCATATGCAAAAAGAACATCACTATTGTCCGCTATTGTAGCGAATGCTTCCTTTAACTTTTGTTTTAATCGATTTAATAGAATTATATGAAAGCACACTATGGGTAAGCATGCCTCTAAATTATAAATAAACAGGGTTCGCGAAAACAAATCTGATAAAGTTGTTTGCCATTTTCTGGGCAACAGCTTTAAATTTTAACGCGAATTTTCACGCACTTGTTTACACCTGCATGTTCAGGCTAAACGGCATTTGATACTCCATTGCAAAGTTGTTGCAAATTTTTTCCTTAGACGACATCGTGATTTTGCATTTGCACGTTTGAAAACTTAACGCTGTAATAAAGTAGGTCTGTTAAAAGCAACTGTGTGCACTGTGCATTTTGTTGTTTGTGAAGTAAAACAAACGTAGACTTTATAAGCAAAGTCCGTAAAGTCTTTTGTTCACTTTTTCGTCAAAACTGAAATCCATTGCTAAACACATGCAGGCCTTGCAGGTAATCTGAGACAACTTGCCATCAACAAAGCTGTTAAAAACTTCAATAATTAAAGATTAAGTGCGTGCGTGAAAACTGTTTATTATTTTGTTAGAATGACAATGTTTTTTTTCTGCAGAGCAAACATCTGCATGTGAACGTGAAAAATGATCACGTGGCGACTTTGTCGCAGTTAACGATAATAAAATGCTTTTTGGCATTTTTACGCGACTACTAAAACGCTGCACATTGCACAGTCTTGCGTTAAAATTCCACATGTTTGCTCAAAAAATAGCAAAGAAAGGAATTACTTTTGGCGTATCCTGTACAGTGTGCGGCAATAAAAACACCACATTAAACAAATATTATTATTCTTGTATAACAATATTTTTTTACAAATTGTTCACAAATTATTTCCGAAACAATTTGCCACTACTGTTGCAAATGTTATTTTATTTTCGTTGTTCACAAGTAGCACAATTTTGAATATAAATAAAACTATTTTTTGCGCAGACAAATAAATCAGTATAATCTAACTTTGAGCACACAACACGTTTGCAATGCTAACAAAACACGATTTTTTTTAATTTCTAAACAGTAATATCACAATCGTTAAGTTCGTTAAACCATTTTACAGTGCTTGTTCAAAGTGTCCATCTTTTGCGTTGATGCAAGCGCGCAGACGCTTGCGGAAGCTGACGACTGATTATCGGATCGCTTTTTGCGGCAGCTCGACCATCAAAAGTGCTGTCTCCAGTTCTGTCATGTTTTTTGGCTGCGGATCCAGGCTGTTTAATTTGTCATTCAACCACAAACATTGTAGTCAAACAGATTTAATTCACACAGAAAATGTTTACTTGCTGAAATTACGTAGATGTGTTTACTTGAAAGTAACGCATTAAAAACAAAACATGCACAATTTGGGCACGCTTTAGTATTACTAGATGATACTTGTTCCGCCTGTGGCACTTTTTTAAAAATAACATCTGAAGGTTTCGTTCAAAACCATTCAGCCGTTTGAAGAGATGGTAAGTAAGTAAGTAAGTAAGTACGTGCATATTTAAAGTGCACAATATCAGCCAGTGGCCGAATCTGAGGCACTTGGCTGAGCTGCTAGGGGGAGCAGTAGTCTTTGTAGTGGGGTGTTTTCTATTGCCGCACGCTGTACGCCGGAACTATTTTTGGGACGAAAAACAGATTCCTACAGGTACACAGTCCGAAGAGTCTGAAGAGAGTTGAGCATTCTTGTGCAAATGTAATTTAGTAGTATCCACGTGCAAAATGCTTAATTTTTACATTATCCAGAGACCGTCAAAACTATAAAAAAAATCAACACAGTAGCCTATGTCCGATTACGCACGACAGCAAACTAAGCGCATCTTAGCTATTATAAAGACGTCTGTCCGTGTGTCAGTCCGTCCGTCCGTATGTCTGTCTGTTCGTCCGCCACACTGTGCAAGCTAGGATTACAAAGTCTTCACCGTTGGCTACTTCAAATGTACTCTAGTTTTTTTGTGTTACTACTTTGTGCAGCTGGGTAAGAAAATTCACCTAAATCTAATTTGTCAAAAAGGGGTACCACCTAAAAAATCGTTGATTTACCCCTGTTGACTCGTCTAGTACAAAAACGGTTGCAAAAAGCACAAACTTGTTGCTTAATATAACAAGCATTGCTAACGAGCTTTTCGGTGGTAACGACATCGATGACCTTAAACGACAATGTATCCTTAAAACATAGGGTGTTAAGTAATTTGTTTTGTAATTTTAGGCTGCGATGTACATTTCGAGAGTGAACTGCGTCAAAATGGCTGAATAGAAACCAAGACAGTTTGCGTCTAAATTTTTTAACAGTAAACGTAAGTTATAGCAGTTTAAATTTCTGCTGTCTATGTCTAAAAAGCGTCAAATTTGGGTACCCGTTCAAAATGAGCGACTTCTGCTACTATCCACTAATTTAGCGTAAATACGGTTGCAGATAAACACAAACATGCTGCTTATTGCAACAAGCGCTTTCCGGGGAACCAACAATGATGACCTTAAACGACCTTTAAGTTTAAAAAACAGATTTTTTTTCAAAATTTTGTTGCGATTTTAGCCTCCGACGCATATTTTAACAGTAAGTTGCACCGAAATGACTGCAAATAGATCAGGACAACATGTATGTACAAAAAGCCCAGCTAACCAGCTAATGTAAAGGGAACGCGCGACAGCGGTGCATGTTTGAAGGCCAATGCGAACCAATCGAAGATCACCGATCCGAGGAACGGACATTAGACACGATTCATTTACATACGCCAAATGGCGCAACCGGTCTCGCGTAACTGCTGCCGTTTGAGCGGCCGAAAGCGCGCATTTTGAAGGAGTACCTAAATTTGACGCCCCCGTATAAAGGACTCTTTGAACGCAAGGAGCTTAAATTTAAACAAGTGAAAACTACGTTTAATGTCGAAAATTTTATACGCAGGTTCTCCTGGTCTATCTCCAGTGATTTCGGCGCAATTGGCTGTTGAAATGTGTGTCGCAGGCTAAAATCGCCAAAAAAGTCAATAAAACACCTATTTTGGCGTTCATTGTCACCTAACATTATTGATTTCCGTACCAATCGCAAAACAGTGTACAACTCTTTCTTAGTGATCAATAGTAACCTTAGCCCTATCTTGCACCGTTTTCAAGATACGGCGACTTATTGGCTAAATATCGCAAATTTTTCCTACTTTTCTCTCATTTAGCGCCCTCACTCGGGTGAAATTTATGGAAAAGTTTTACGGATCCTAAAACTATAGTTTTCAGGCAGCCGACGGTGAAGATTTGGTGATCTTAGCTTTCACCGTTTTTGACTGACCCATCTGCGTGACAGACAGACAGGCGGACGGACGGACAGACAGACATAATTGCGATGACAACGACTTGTTACAGCAGTAGCTGCTGTCATACGTAAATTTTTTTTAGCATAAAACGTAGATTATAGCAGTTCAAGTTTCGACACCTTACGTTCAAGTAATCTTCCCTACCGGATCGTCAAATTTGGGTGCCGTCGCAAAATGCATTATTATTTTATCGCACGGCATGGATGCTGTCGCGCGTAACTTAAGCTTTGCTCAGATTACTTATTTTGGATTTGTCAAGCTTATACAGGAAACACGACTGTAAATCCTTGAAGTAGGAAAATTCGCTTCGTGCCTATAAGGTAGACGCGTATAGTATTCGTACTTTAATAATTATTGCTCTAATGAATATGGTATGTGAGTTGCGAAAATATATACAATACTTGCCGGATGTGCGGAGATGAAAAACCCACCAGGGCAAACGACACACATTAATAAGCCGATGGCTGAGCATACGATGAGCACCACTGTAAAAACAATGTTTGGTGAACTCATATCATACAGCTTTCAATTAAATACTGTAAGACCTATGCATCTTACGACAGCTTCACTTTATTAAACTGCATTGACTGCAGAGTTATCAAGTCAATTTGCTATAGTCCTCAACTGTGTCAATATAATAAAAGGTAAACAGATATCGATAAATTTGTTTGCATAAATTAGTTTTATGTACTCGTACTTTATACATGATGTTAAATAACAACAGTTGAAAGTCAATCTACTTGTGCTCATCAGTTAATTTAATCATATTGAAATTTTATCCAACTTCGGCGTGGCACAAAATGTACAACAGCTTTTTTATGCATGAACTTTTCAAATGCAAACAGATCTATGTAAAAGAGGGATGTGTCGGTTTAGAGTGGGAACTGCGATTGGTTGTGACGTCATATGAACGTCGTCACCATGGCGACGCATCATCAGCATCTTTATAAAACGCTGCAGCGTAGTGCAACGCTGTGTTACGCTGCAGCGCTGTGTATCGAGGCCACAGGCCAAGATGAGACCCGGAGGGCCAAAAATGGAAGCCGTAGGCCGAAATCAAGGCCGCAGGCTGAGTTGAGGGCGAAAGGGCCAAAAATGGAGGCCGCAGGCCGATACTAGGCCTATGGCAAAGATCAAGCGGACAGGGAGACTCGGCAGCCTAACAAAGCTATGTTTTCGTTTGACCAAATAATTAGCTGCCGGATAGCGATAAAAGAAACGTAACATGCAGCGTCGTCAAAGCGGCAAATTGATCTAAACATAGTTCGAAGCCTATATGCTGTTTGTTTCATACTTACATGTCACAGACACTGCTGGTCCCATGACAATCGTAAATGGCTTGTCGGCAACTGCAAAACATTAAATTAACACTTTAGGTAATTAATTAATTATTGTTATCTTAAAATGCAAGAGCTAAGTTTTGACTTCTGCTTAAACCGGGCCTATGCAATGAGAGTACGTGCACCGTGGCTGACGTAAGCCTAACATTAAAAAATAATTATAAAAGCAAATATGCAACGTCTAAACTGCTATAATATCAGCATTTAGTAGCAATTAACTTACAGAGTATAAACAGTTACGCACCGAATATGTAGAGTTATCGTTACGTCATGGGCTTACACAGTAGTTACCTTCGTGTGGAGGCAACACGTCGTGTGAGCTTACACTACTATGTTCGTTCATGTCTACACACATCAATTCCATGTGCAAAGTTTAAGCATAGGCTTAAAATTTATTGACTGATTGCTGCAAAGTAAAATATGTCATAAGTCAGTAATTTTTAGTGAAGATAATTATTTAAGAATAAGCGCAATGTCAATGATAAGTTTATACAAAGGCGCTGACAGCACGAGCTAAACAGTTTCTTAATGTTTTTGAACCAATGTATGTAATAGTCTTTAAAATACTGTAATTTAAAAAATTGAAGACGTCAACTTAAAAGTAACAGTAAAAGTGATGTCACTGAATCATGCTAAATGCACCAATTATTTTTAAAAATAAACACAAATTTATACAGCAGTGAAATAAAAAAAAACGAGTGCATAAGATCTGGAAAGTTGTGCATTTTCGTAAAGTGCGTTTATGCATTAGTAGAGCAAAAACAAAGCAGAAAAAAAACAAAACATAAGAAGTACATAAAGAGAAAATTTAAGACTGTTTTATACGCGCTACGACTTTCTTGCTATGATCGTCTTAGAGTTGATTTACTGGAAGATAAAGATTTACAATATCAACAAGTATGTTTAGTTGTTAAAATAACAATAAAAATTATTATGTTTTGTGGAAAAAAACTGTTTCAATAATAATGGCATAATGACATAAATAACACAAAAGCGATTATTTATTTAAGCAGTAATATACAATGATATAAATAATATAAATAATATTTTGTATACTACAGAGTAGGCCAAAAAAGTGTCACTTTTTACTGGCCCACTCTATGGACCACGTTGTATATAAACTAATATAAACAAATAATAATAGTACCTGAAACTTTCAGATGCAAAATTCGTAAGACGCCATGTTTAGTATCTCTGCATGAATAGATACCTGTTTCTTCCACGGTAAAGTTTTTAATAACCAAACCCTTATCCGCTGGATTCGTTTTGGAGAAGAAATATTTGTTGTCTGCTTCAAAACCGTTGACCATGGCTCCAGCGGAGCAGATCTGCTTTGCTAAAGAGTTCTCTGAGCGCTGATAGAACCATTCGATTGGCTGCGACGTTGAACAGTTTAGCGTCACTGACTGACCGATTGGAACAACGACACGATCACTGTCATCAGCTGTGCACACAACATACCGTGTCGGTATATAAAATATACGTGAAATTTATTAGAATACAAACTGTATTTTAATATTTTTATTGACGTCTTGGCAACCGCTGGTCCCATTCTGGAACGACTGTAAATATCAGAAATGTGTGAAAATCGGTAGGCCTCTCGTCTCAGTTGATCGACTCGTTTTGTTCTTTGAATCCATTGGTCCATCCTGTTTTTTTCTCTGTTGATCACCTTGCTGCGGTCCTAGTTTATGACATAATTGAGAGAAATGGCATGGTCTGTGGCTGCAAAGGTGTTACTAGTATGCAATACTACTTTCCATAAGCAATCGTTTTTAGTTAGATGTTTTTTTTTATTTTTATATAGTTGATCTCCAAACTTTGTAATGATTTTTTGGTCATTTGTTGTATAAATAGTTTGCCGCTGCTGGTGTTCTTTTGTCGAATTTATTAATATAATAGTGTGTGTGTTAAGTGTGTTTAAGTGCCATTCGTTTCAACTGCTGTTGTGAGTACAGTTGAGCACGGACTGAAAGTGTTTTTTCTCCATCTGTTTACCTGCTCATCATGTGATCTTGCAAATTTCCCATTTGTCATTGTAACCTATATCTGTTGACTCTGCATTCGTTGGCCCGTGAGTTTCTTTGCGATTTCTTTCAGTGATTTGTGGTCTTCTTTATTTGTTGTTTTTTGCAGCATTGTAGGCTAGTTATGCATAATTTACAGTACACAAAGCGCTCTTTGAGTTTTAGGATATAATGCAAAAGTTGATGCAGAGTGCAAAAATATTTGTGCTATATAACCAAGTAATTTGTACTCCAGTATGCGAGTAACGTATCGAAGCGTGGCTTCCGTTCAACGCAACGCACGCATAAAAGATAGGCATTAAGCTTACCAGTATTCATGTTGATTTATTTCGATGCGGAAGTTCGCAAACAACTCTACACCCGCAGCCGCACCGCGAGGTATAGTAAATAATAGATAATAGATAATGTGGGGCCAAAGTCAGGCAAGCCTGGACAAGCTTCAGCACATACTGACCAGGACCGATTGATTAGGCTATGTGACGCTATAGGCTAATATTTTATCTAAGGCCTAAAAGACTGCGTGTACAGTATAGACCCTGCGAACGGCGAATAGCATTGCATTTGTTGCTAAAATAATACGCAGCCAAGAAAATTCACCAGAAACTCACAAAATAAAATAAAATAACCCTGTACAAAAATTTCACGTGCATGCAACTATTTTTCGTCAATAAGTGAAGCGCATAATAAAACTGAATTTTCAGCGTAAATTTTACGTGTCGTCAAATTAAAACACGTGCAAAAATATTTCATCTCTTTTTGCGTCAGCCTGTATAGATGTACACCTACGGAGGTAGGTTACATAAGCCTATCCCGTTACAGCCGGTAAAAAACGCGATTTTTTAAGAAATTGCGTTCTCAAGGATAGACGACTTGGCAGAAATAACGACTACGACGGCTTGGGTTTTCCAGTGACGCATGGCAAGATCCAATCTAGCGTAAGCGTATTAGCCTAATGCGGTTAGGTTGCAACAATTATTGTAGTGTGTCACCAAGCAACCAAACAACCGTGTTCGGTAATATTTCTAGGCGGTTTTCCGTACAAGATCGAGAGTGGGCTACAACAACTGCGTAGTTAATTCATCGTAATCTTAATTGCACTCAAGACATAAATACGAAAATGTTTGACTACCGATTTAATTCACTTGATACGTGACTATAAGTTGTAAGCCTAAGTGCTGCACATACCGTAGTCACGAAATTCAGTCGATCAAACTTTTTATAGGCCCTAAAATCAGGAAAAAAATTTTAAATGCAAAAAACATTCTTGAAATAATTCAAAAGTTTTACTGCTAAAACATTTTTTAAAATTTGAGCTAATGCTCACGAGACGCGCGAAAGCCTATAGCAGTTCCGGTTAAGTAGTTTAGCTAAAAATTGGGGTGTTCACGCTAAGTTAATATACAAATGTTAAATTTTCTATCTGGATTGCACAACGATAGTTACGTGGCGCCACCTTGTGAATGACATAGACTTGTATCGCAGCCCAAAATCGCCAAAAAAATTATAAAACCCATATTTTGGCGTTCAAGGTCATTGAATTCGGCGCTAATTGAGAGCCAGTGTACGACTTCCTATTAGTGATTAATAGTAACCTAGGCCCTATCTCGCACCGTTACTGAGATACAGCGACTTATTGGCCAGAAATCGCAAATTTTGCCCACCCCTCTCTCATTTATCACTTTCGTTCGGGGTGACCCCCTTCGAATTTATAAAAAAGCTTTACTGTTTCTGAAACTAGAGCAAACGGTAAAGATTTGGTGATTTTAGCTTGCACCGCTTTTGACCCGTGTGACAGACAAACAGACGGACAGACAAACAGAATTGCGATGGCTAAGACGCGCTGAAAGCAGTAGCTGCTTTCGAGCGTAAAAACTAAAAAATAGTCAAGAGACCGCAAACCTTCGCGAAAGCTAAGCTATATCATGCATCTTTTCTTTGTGTTTGCCAGATGTAGGCACGACCAACATCTAATCACTTTTAAACGCCTATTAATCAGTTACTCAGCTCAGTTCAGCTCGTTTCTTTTTTTTGTACACGCCTTTAGAAAGATATGTAATTGCCGGCGTTTATCTATTTGTTTGTTTGTCAGCAAAATTACACAAAAAGTTACAGACAAATTTAGCTAAAATTTTAAGAAAGGTTAGACTAACCCAACTTAACCAAACAACGCTCGAAACGGTTAGAGCCAGGCGGGCGCACGGTAATGATGCCGACAATTTTTGTTGTTGCTTTGCATTTCGTGTTTTGTTATAATTGATATATATTTCGGTCGTTTTGTACACGCCTCAGAAATAGTCGAAAACAGCACTTTAGCTGAAAAAGTAAAAAATTGCAGTAGACTTCAAAATGCGTTATTTTTTTCTTTGTCCGAATGCAAGGCTTAAAACGTGTGCTTTTAGTTGCAGTCTGGTAAACAAGTAAAAACAGCTGAAATATTGTACACAGTTTTCCATTAAAAACTATACCGTGCGTTATTTTTCACATTTTTGCCAAAATGTGACTGATTTTAGTTTTTTTTATTAATAAGCTAAAGAGAAAAGTGTCTACAAAAATTTGATTGACTTTTCCACAACATCTGAGTGGTGTTGTTACACTACCGTGTAAAATATTATTTTTGAAGATAGTGCACCAAACGGCAGCGTACGTGCTTATATAAAACATTTAATTGAGTGGTTATAATAGCCTCTCAAATTTTGATCAACCGTTTCACTTTAGTAAATTCGCTGACTGTAAAAGAAAACAAGACGTGCACATACCTGAAGACATTTTATTGCAAGTTGCAAGAGCAATTAGTAAGTTGAATACTGGATATCCGACGCTTGCCATTTTGCACGCTAGTAAGCCCGTATGTAAGACTGCATGTTTTACGAACAAAAGCGAAAATGACCGCGCGCTCGATCCGTAGTTATAGTACTAAGTGCGATCTATATTATTAAGCTAACTGCGCAAAAATTCGATTAAATTATACACTGTGTCTCAAAAAAATCCCCGACATTTTTGACTGTAACTTAAAAACCAATTATCATATTTTAATAATTTTTGGTCAGAATATTTCTGACAGCACTTTCCATTAAATGACCGTGCAGTTTCTCACCTCACCCAGTGTATGCTTTTGCACTAGATAGAGAAAGCAGATCAAAGGAAATATGTGCTGAAATAAACAGAAAACCTGAAAAAACATTCCCGACATTATCGATCGTAACTTGAAAAACGATCGGCAGATTTTAACAATTTTTGGCAGAAATATTTCTGACACAACTGGCTATTAAATAAGTGTTTTAGTTTTCACCTCACCCAACGTCTGTTTTTGTACTACCTGGGGAAAGCAAAACAAGCATAATACGTGTTAAAATAAATTGAAAAAAAACGTTAATAAATTCCATCTATTTTAATATGTGGGCCCCAACAGCAGGTCTATTACAAGGTTTGACTGTCATCCAGCAGTGTGACTACAAGATGAAGTTTAGGAATGTTTAAAGAGTCAAGAAGCGATTGGTACAGCCTGCATTGGTCTGGAGCAGAACTTTATCGATACTGCTGTCACTGAATGGAGAAAGCGTCTCCTTGCCTGTATTCGCAAAGTGGGCCAGCACTTCAAACAGTTTTACTGCAGGCAGTTGAAAAATGGACTACTAGATAAAATGTCAGCCAAAGTGTCAGAAATGTAAACAAAATGTGTTTTTACGCGTTATGTTAAATTAGCAATCATATCGCATTGGATAAAAGAGTGATATTTCGCTGGTTGTGTTTTCCCCAAGTAGTGTAGAAACAATTTTATGCTAAGTGAAGAAAAAAAACTAAATGGTTGTTGGATAGCAAGTTGTGTCGGAAATATTCGTACAAAATTTTATCAAAATCTGATTATTGGTTTTCAAGTTACAGTCAAAAATGTCGGGAATGTTTTTTGAGACAGTGTAGCAGACCACAAGATCTGCCCGTGTCAGCAGCACGCTATCGTCACTCGTCACTTGACACAAAACTCAGCAATAACCATGGGTGTTGGGTATCAAACGTTTGTCGACTAAGCTTTTCCACAACAAATATAATTTACAGCTAATGATGATTGACAGCGGAAATCTATCAGTTTCACTCTGATTTTTGACGGACAGTTTTTTTTGCTCTCACTGCATGCTTAACGATAGGCCTACAAGCTTTGCATCTCGTGTCAATCCTGCATACCGACGGTAACCGTACGCTGCTAGGCGTAACGCCAGTAATGGGTGTTTACACGATTCAGCAAACGTCCAGCAAACTTCCAGCAAACGTATTCAAAATACACCTGTTAATGCAGGACGTGTGCTGGAAGTTTGCTGGCAGTTTGCTTGACGTTTGCTAGATCGTGTAAACACCCTATAACGTTTTGAAACTGCTGTGGTCGATGTTAAAAGTGTTTCTTTCAACTTTTAAATACTTTTCTTACACTCTGCATCCATAGTTCACATCTTGTTTATACGTAGACACAACAACATAATATTATTAGGCCTAATGCTGTGCTCACTGTGGATAATAAAATATAACATGATAAAATAAATTACAATTATTATCATTGTATTTCAGTAGAACAATTTCCCAGAGTCACAAATTTTACGTTATATTTTAGCTTTTCAGAGACGAAATGTTTTCGGCGCTATTACCACGAAAAAATGTTGTAAAATTTAAATGCGAACTGGTCTGTTCTGTCGCATTTTTTCATGTTGGCAACTTTCTAGTGTCTGCTTTTTGTGAACGAAAACTGACGCAACGACGTGGGCGTAGGGCCTATTGCATTTTGATGGGTTAGTGCGCCTTTGATATCTGTAAATTTCGTCCATAGTTACACGTGTTACCGTGGCCTGGTGCTGTCAATCTTTGTATGTAGGCCTATGTTTGACCACTTGCAAGGATGCGCACAGCCGCAGGCCAAACAGCATTTAGTTTAAGAAAAAAGGAAATAAATTGGTGTAGCACAGTGTTGCAATGTTGCATGGCTGTTTGTTGAGGTTCAAATCAAACTCCAATCATAATTTTTGGATTCTGTGATTTGCTTTTTTTACATTTGAACTCTAAATTTAGGTGAAACTTTACGCTCAAAGTAGGCCTATATTTTGCTAATCAGTGCATATCATCATTTTCATTATCATTTATTTACACAGAACCAAAAATACCAAAGTGAAAAAGAAGGCCCTAATGACAAATCAAGCACATGAGAAGCACCTAGTCAAACAAACAAGTTGCGTCTAAGCTCACAGCCTAGTGGGCCTACTAGGACTATATAACAATCATGCAAGATAAACATTAAGCCTACCTAACGATATGACTATCATAGTATAGCACATTATAACTCGGTCATTTTAACTAGTAAACATCTGCTAAATCTGCTAAACATGCACAATCAACTAAAATACATAAAATCAAAAATAATATTTCTCCGGTGGAGAACAAAAAAAATAAAAGTTGTAGAAAGAAAAAATAAAAAGATAAAACAGGGAATAGTAGAATAAAAAGAATGTTAGGCTACTCGAAATTCTGAATACGCTATATAATTGCGTATACACCCTGAATCAAGTGAAACCAGTGACGTTCGGGTGTTCAAATCCGAACAGTGTGTAGTCGACGGCGTACAGTGTGTACAGAGCTTGTACGTCTGCGGCCGGTACACTTGCATACATTTGCTGCAAGAAGTGACCGGACTTGCGGTGACCGCTGTCAGCCGGGAACGTGACGTTGGCGACGCGATGACGCTGTCCGACGTCCATTATACGTGATTTGAGCCTGCTGACGACGTAGCCGGCGTCTTCGCGTAGCGTCTCGTAGTGCCCGATGACGTCCCAGCGGTACTGGCACACACGACACAGCTGACTCTGTGGCATCCAATGACGATCCAGCACATTTCCAGCGGCGTGCTGGTCCAGCACGTAACGAACGAACTCCGCAAATGTGACATTGTAGTGCCTTATCGACCGCTTGTAGTCGCGTGGTCGATACTGTTTAACAATCCTAGCATCAATCGACCTGTTGGGGTCTTTCTGCAGCTTGTCGCGGTAGGCGGACACAAGCCTCTCGAGTGGTTCACGGACGAACATAAATGTAAAGTAGCGGCTGTCTGCAAACCGCCAAATTCTGTACTTTGACTTTACAGAGGCGAGCGTGCGCATATATCGGTAAACCGTCGTCATTTGTAACTGTTTGCCGATCTGGGATTCGGATATCTTGCCGGTAAGCAAGATAAGGGTTCGCTTCCAGTTGGTGCACGAGACTTTGCCGACTGGGCAGTAGACGTAGTCCATCTGATCGTCGTAGAACATCTGGTACCAGCCGCGGCTTGACGTGCTATTGTTGAGGTAATGAGACAGTTGGCGGCATCCGTCTAAGAGAAGTTGTCCACGACGTTCCCGGATGTCGTCGCTGATTTCCATCTCATTCTTCTCAGTCTTGTAGCTGAAATTCAAACGTCATCAAGTAGTAAGTGAAATCGAATATACACGTGCCATGCCACAACAGTTTTCACGACAACGACCGCCAAGTATTGTCATAAGTGCATTGCCTCAAACACTGACTGATTTTCACCAATCAATACACGCAGTGCAAAGCGCGTTATTGTCATCAAAAGCTGTCTGTCTGCCTCTCTGTTTGTCTGTGCGTCCGTTCATTTGCAACGTCTGTGTATCGTGGTTTTAAGCAAAACCACATTTACAAAACACACATGTCGCGAGAGAAAATCGCGCCCGTTTTAACAAAGAAAGCTAAAAGTAAGCCACAGATTGAGCGCATGATTTTTACATTTGTTTAAGATTCAGCTTTTGTTACTGTGATCAGCGCACCAACGGTTTTTAACAAAATGCCAATACAATTTTACTTTGTAGACTCACTTATTTACATACTTAAAACACCAAATACTCTGTTTATTAAAACAACGTCAAAATATTGACCGTGTGCGTAGTTGCTATCATTTTCAAAACAAGCCAGTTATATGTTCTTCTAAACTTTGTTACTTTCGTTTTTTTTTTAAATTCGTGAAAATCGCAGAGACGTAACTAATGCGGAAAACCAAAGCAGTGGTCATTACGCCACGACAAATATTTGCTTCAAGATATTTTGGAGCACACGTACATCATATGTAGAATTACACAGTGTGAAATCAAATTATTTATTTCTTGCAAATACAAACTTCGACCAACCTTATAATATGTGTCAAGGCACTAAAGATGTCTTTAAATTTTTCTTTGATCGTTTGATCTGAAACAAACGCATACGTTTGTGATGTATGCTTATGCAGCAAACTCATATGAGTCAGTAAAGGGTGTACGTTTCACTGATGTATAGATTGTAGAAAATTTGGTTATCTAATGAGTCGAGGCTACAAAATTTGGAAATGACCGTCGTACAATAAATTTATATAGCAGATACAGTGACTTCCTAAAACGCTGTAATGTAGTGTTGATAAAGAGCAAAGAAAAAGTTTGTTAAAATAGTTTTTAAAAGTTTCGAGAAACATAAAAAAGAAACAAAAAAGACGAAAGAAAATTTAAAGGCCGTGGATCACTCACAATCGAATAAAGCCTAAAAATTGCATTCTTTCAGTTGCCGTCCGTCTTTATAAAAAACCTGCTTCCATAAATTTTTATTAAACCTTCAAAATTTGTTTACTATGTTTTCAAAATCTGATTAAAAATACTATTTTCATTTAGCCTAAAATGTTGCAGTATCTTTACTTAAGTTTTCGTGTATACTATTTAGTGGGCCAGTTTGTTTTTTTTTGAGTTGTTGGGCAATATTACATGCCACGTTAATGATATAAAAATAAACAATAATAAAAAAAAATTCTGCCGCTCTCCGTTCCAAATTTTTTTGCCGGCTGCAAGTGGAAGTTCAAAGATTTTTTAACGCTTAGTTAGGCAACAGTGGGTCCGAACGCGTACTAAAGTAGGCTGTCGGTGCTGTAAAGTTTAATTCCATCATTCGTGTGCGCAATGACATCATGCTGATGATAATGATGCTGGCGATCGCCACGAACAGAATGCATGACAGCTGCGACGACGAACACTTCAACAACGCCATCTTGATGACGTCACCGGCTGATGACGTCATCAAGATGGCGTTGTTGAAG
>Ga0209367_1003718_pt1 | contig 20871 bp, 17 predicted proteins | sample WorMetLIZISLAND2_FD_187412 | JGI IMG/M metagenome (GOLD analysis project Ga0209367, IMG submission 187412) | Marine gutless worms symbiont microbial communities from Max Planck institute for Marine Microbiology, Germany - Olavius geniculatus... ...
GAGTACTAGCGGTGGTCACGCCCATCGCTAGGGAAGAAACGGCGAGTTCTGCGCAACAGTAGCCCCTGTGGCCAGGACTGCTAGTATACTGACCCAGTCAGTTAAAGGCACTGGCTGTTAACTTGAGCTGGCCATCTGGCCGACCTGGGTTGTATGCTAGCTTAATTGGGCGTAGTACTGCGGTGGGTGACTGCCTGCAGGCAAGTAAAACCATCGCGCCGGCTTCGCCCTCGCCGGCTCAAAGCGCTGTAAAGGGGATGAGCTCCCACGCAATGGACCTAGGTCTATGCGGAATCTTCTTCTTCTTCTTCTGAGGGTTAAAGAAACACAGGTATGTTGTCATCCAAAGCCATGTGGCACAGGCGTTTTGGCAGGAGAGAAAGTAGGGCCTGGGGGACCACTGTCCCCTACTGCCCGTTCTCTAAATTTTAGCCTTCCCTAAAATTGCAACTTCTTCTCCCACCCAATGATGCCACTGCAGTTTGGCTTGGTGACTTAGCCTTGATCTTCTATTAGCTGTTTAATGCTGTTCATTCTAGATGAAAGATTTGTACCTCAAGATGGTCATGACACTGGGCTGAGTCGTATCAGTGAGAACGATGTGTTATTAGTGCATGGTGAGGACATCATGGAGCAGAGCCCAACAGCTGTTGACTACAACCACAGTTCAGTCAGCAAGTGTTCGTCTACCACATCACGAGCCGGTAAAGCCGGTGAACTGTATACGGCGGCTGCTCGACAGGCTCTGCTGAACCCCACTGAATGCCGGGGGACTGATACTACGGTCTCGGAACGTTCAATCTATGACAACACACCTGAACACTACTATGCCAACGTGGAGAAGGACGAGAGTGGGCGACTGCTGAACCGAGATACGCTGGCTTTCCGCACGTCGGACTACGAGACTGTAAACTCGGCCAAGTCATTAGCACAGACTAACGGTCAAGGTGTTTTGCCGCATTTGATGGAAACGTCAACATCACATGATGTGCCGGTTGTTATCCATCGTATTAAAAAGAGTCCTGATGTCGTCTGCGACAACAGTTTGGATCACAGCACGGCTGTCAACCGACCTCACTCGGACGCCACGACTGGCACAGTGGACCACGTTCCTTATCACACCGGACGCAGTACTTTTTATCAGCGCGTTGACTCTGCGGAAGGTACTCCTGTACTTTATGTTATGTGCATGATGTGTTAATATTGTAAATTCAAAATGTACTGTGAATGGTTTAGTGTAGAAGTTAACTTGTGTAAGATATTTCCACATAAGTTATACTTTAGTGTTAAAAGTTAAGTGTGATAAGGTTATGTAGAATAATTTTAATTTATAAGTTAATGTAGATTGGCTAGAACTAGGTCTAAACTTATTGTAATGACTCAGGGTCGATTGTTCCAAGCAAGGGTTAGAGTTAACCACAAGGTTAACTCGTGAAATTACTTGGGTTGACTCATGGCTCGTTGTTTAATGCCAAAATAGCATGGAAAACCGTTTTGTCAATATTCTGGCAAAACCTGCCAACCCTGGTAGTTTGATGCTGAATGTTAATTGTTTTCTTGCTTGTTTTCTTGCTAGTATTGCATATTTGAATTTGATTATAAAATGGCTAATGGCTAGTATTGAATGTCAAAGGAAATGATAGATGGAAAGTAATGGCTTTATTTACATTACTTCCTAGAAATTTTTCTGAGATTTTTTCCTAAAATTTTTCTAAGTTTTTTCTGGCCTTTCATGTGAGCAACTTAATGTTGTTTTATGCCAAAATGCATGAGGTTAACCCAAGTTTTAAAGTTAACTTCTGGTTAGCAAACCCATGAGTTAACCTAGACATGGAACAGTCAACCCTAAGGCATTGAACTTGGACATAACTGGTGTTACAAAACCTCAGTTGTCAGACTTTGCTTATGTATATTTGCAAGTCTTCAGAAACTAAATTACTAAGGAGGATGTTTGCAAAGAGTTGACAAATTGTTTGTTTTCTCATCATAATTGACATTCACTGAGGTTGAGATTTGTTACTGCATCAAGTCATTAGCCATTTTATAATCAAATTCAAATATGCAATACCAGCAAAAAACAATTAACATTTAGTATCAAAATACCAGGGTTGAAAGGTTTTACTAGCAGCGTGTTTTTTTTGCGATTGCAGAGGCAAAGAGTTTAACCATAAGCGTGCCTTCATGTAGCACGGCTACGAGTGCATCGACTTTGTCTAGCACGGCAGATTCTAGTCCCAACGACAATATGTCAAGACGACAACAGCGCTCGGCGTTTGTGAGCCCGGGAAGCAGCCCGACACGTTACGGCATTTCCCAGCAATTTCCCGGCAACGCTACTCAGAGAATGCTGGCATCCGGTCGTTTTTCTCCATTGGATGGATCAAGTCTGCCACCGGTTCCAATTGATGCAACAGAAGCTGCCAGGAAGAGTAGGACTTTGCCTCTACCCACCAACAAGTTGTTGGCAGGGGAGAGTAGTGTTGTGCAGAGAGGTATTGATGACGTCATGGCAACATCGGGAGTAATACCGAAGGCACTTAGTCGAGATGAACTGACAGGTACTGACCTGGACATCGGGTCGGTTGTAGAGTTTGACATTAAGTCTGAACGACACTATGGAGTCATTCGATGGATTGGCTATCTCCCCAACAACAAAAAACGTGTGATCATCGGAATTGAACTGGTAAGTGATCGATCATAAGCTGCTTTCTGTTCCATGGTGTAGAAGTAATTTGATAGTGAAGCATAATGATTGTGTGCACTCTTCTGAAATCGCATCTGATTTTTTTTATCGGTTTGTCACTTGTGCATTCTGAGAGATGCGTTTAGAGTCTTTTGTAGTTTTCTCAACATCATCTCACCTAGTCTTTCTGATGTGTCTGTTCTAGATTTTTTAACACTTATCATTCTATACTATTTGCACATTTAGCTATCAGATTGGTGTTGCTCTTGCTTTCGCTGTAAGTGCTGCTTTTGTGTTTTATTATCTCCGCCAAGGAGGTTATGTTTTTGCCGGTTTTTGTTTGTCTGTGTGTGAGCAAGATAACTCAAAAAGTTATTTACGGATCTTTCTGAAATTTTGATGGTATGTCAGGCATGGCATAAACTACAGGTGATTCAATTTTGGGGGTGATCCGGCAGGAATCCTGGATTCTGGATCACTTTAAAATTTTCATTACCATTGCGTTAAAGCAGTGCTGTCCAACCTTTTTGACACCGCGGGCCACTTAGTCAATTTTCCACCAGCTGGCAGGCCGTAATCAAGGGGGCCATGGCGAGCGCACGGAGCACGAGCCTATAAGTGGGGTCTGGGGGCGGAGCCTCCAGCTGGGTCCAGGGGCAGAGCCCCTGGTCGGGGGGTCAGGGGGGCTTTGCCCCCCTGAAGCTGAAACACTTTTTGCTTTTGAATGTTCAATGGAAACCGCAAATTCGCCCATTTTTCTGAAATTTGGAAACGCAAAAAAACATCAAACGTTGTTGAATTTTGCAAGTTGATTTCATCTGACTAATCATTGGACCAAAACTACAATTTATGTGGGACGATGGCGGGCCACATGAAATCCCCTCGCATGCGGCCCGCAGGCCGTGGGTTGGACAGCACTGCGTTAAAGGGTTCGTAAGGGAACTGCTGGCAAAGTGAAGATGGTGACGCCACCTGGTGAATAGCTTTGCCTTGGCAGAGGTACCTGCGCTCTCCAAGTGCTTTCTCTAGTTCAAACAGTTTTTTCTAAATTTATTCCACATTAGGCTGGGTTCAATAGAAATTATTGGAGCCTGACTACTTTGCTTTTCTGTCATCTACTAAACAGCAAAGCTGCATCATTCTGTCTTGCATGCATGATTATAAGTTGGATGTCATTGTGTAAATAATGGAAAGTCTATTTGTGCAAAAATCGATTGGTAGGAAGCTGTGCTGTTTGTCAACTTGACAAGAAAGGAAAGCCCAGCTGTCACTAGAAAAGAGAGTCTATACTGTAATACAGTTCCTGTTGCAGTACTGACCTTCAATGTCATCCAAGTTTGATGATTTCCATCTCATCTGAAAGGGCTTATGCCACTTTTTATTAGTGATTAATAGTAACCTTGGTCCTATCTTTCACTGTTTCTGAGATATGGTTGCTTATAGCTTGAAACTTTCCATTGACAGTTGCAGCCAAACCGCCGCAGACGGAGACATGGTTACTATCGACAGCCTATACTAAGTGGTCAGCGCCTTATCCGATGACTCTCTACGACTTAACGTTTAGCCACAATAGTGAGCCTGTGGTTGCTTATGCTATAATGATAACTCTTGTGAGTGTATGGAATGAGTAGGAGGAGGAGTCGAAGGACGGCACTGATGGCGTCCTGGGTTACACTCAACTGTTTGACTGCGCCTCTCGCAAAGGCTACTTTATCGATCTGCACAAAGTCAGCAAAGATTCACGATTCGCCGAAAGTTCTCAGTTCATTCACCGTAATCCGAACCACAGTTAGTATAAATTTATAACACACTTTTCTGCCATATATACAACTTTATTTACCATAATACAATGGTAGCACAGATAAAAAATAAGCCTTAACTAAACTTACTTAATAATAATAATAACAATGAAACTGTCAGTAAAACTGTCAGTACTCAGTAAGCATAATCATATTCAGCTTAAGCAACGTTCGATAATTTCAACATTACTTTAACACTTCGAGTCGGTACAATTTCGCTGGGTAATCTGAAATTAAAACACATTCGACATTCGTTTACAATAACACTGTTTGAGGTACAAAATAATTTCATTAAAAATCGCATCACCACAAAGTCTAAACTTCAGTAGTCAGTTTTAGTTAATGGACAAACCTCCAGACCATACAGCAGAGCAGGCAGACATTTGCAGTTTACCTCTTCGGATGCAGTTTTTCCCAATTTACCAAAAATCGAGTTGACTGAGCGTTAAAAAGCTAGTTTGGCATGGTCCAGAGAACACTTTAGACCATGCCAAACGTTCTTTTTACTGCTCAATCAACTCGATTTTTGGTAAATTGGGAAGAACTGCATCCGAAGAGGTAATACAACATATGTTATTGTAATTTTCCATCAGTCTCAGAACGCAAAAAATATTTCTAAAAATTCTGTTTTGGTGTTAGTTTTCGATGGTGGCATGCCATGTTGTAGTGGTTAACATGTTTTCTATCTGATTAGTGAAGTTAATTGATGCTGGGTGGGGTTTCTGTCGGCAGATGGCTGAACCAATTTGGTATGTAACCAGCCACCCAGGTCAACTCAGCCTGGCCATCCCTCTGGGTAGGCACAGTAGTTCAGCAAAAGTTGGAGTGAAAAGGTTCACCATGAGTTGCACTAGCCCCATGTCCATGATCTCACAGTGTAAACCGGTATCTGGCTGAGGCATAAAGAAATTGACACCAGCGCTGCCCTGTGAGCCTTCTGAAGGGAAGTAATTTACATTTTTCAACTTTATTCTGAAGTTGGAGCGGAAATCATCGGAAACAGACAGATTAGGGTCAACCTGCATTCTTAGCTAGGCTGTGGACACCAAGTTCCAACATATGAACCACCATCAGTACATCAGGGCACCAACGTACCTTACCTGCTGTGTGGCTGCAGTGTTTGGTAACATCGAGTGCGCTGACATTCCTGGCTGTGTCCTGCCGCCAGCATTTGATCCAAAGTTTCTCGGCCAGGACCGCGGCATTCAGGGACATCAGAACTCATGCTACATGGATGCAACTCTGTTCAGCATGTTTGCATTCTCAATGGTCTTTGACTCAATACTGCATCGTCCGCGCCACCCTAGCTGCAACGGCAAATACTACGACAAGGTGCAGAGAACGCTACGCGAGGGCATTGTCAATCCGCTGAGACAGTGAGAGAGAGTGTTTTGATTTCTTTGCTTTATTGGTATTTTTCTGCTTTATATTTTTCTCTTTCTCTTCTATGTTGCTGATAGCGAACACTGAAGATGCTGTCCAGTGCCAAGTTATCATGTTTATGGGTTTGTTGTATTTAGTGCTTTGACACTGTTGGGGAGCCGAGTCAACTCCATTCAGAACAGTAGTTTGGTGCTTCAGTTAGGCGACAGGAAAGGCGCCGGCCCTTAAGCTCATCTCATTTTTTGTTTGACAGCAGTAACAGTAACAGCAGATGATTTTTTCACATTTCATGTGTAAAATCTTAAAGTGATAAACGTGGAGCTGTTAATTACTGTAGCCAAAAGTTAGTATGTGGTTTTTTTACTAGTAGAGTGCATTATCATTTCAGTTACTTTTGACTGTCAGTCGATCGATTAATCGATTTATTATCAAATTTTTCATGTACTAGGCATGGTAACCTGTGTCGGGTGTTTTACTGTGTGATCCCATATGGCAGGTGACGCTCCGTAGCTCTGAGACGGGCTTTCCATTAAGAGTTTTATCACCACCTCTAACCTTTACCATTTAATAACATAATATACCAGAAATGTAATGTTGTTTGTTTTGATGCTTAGGAACTTTTACGTTCGGGCTGACAAAGTTTTTCATTTGCGGCATTTGTTGGACAAGAGCAGTTCAGTGCAAGGTCTTATGAGTGAAGAAAAAGGCCGGTGTCTTGTTATTCATGTCTTGTACATAATCATAGAAACACTCAGTTGTGTGAAATGCAGTATAGCAGCAACTGCAACACTTTCATATTTTCTGTTAACAGTTTAAGATTTTTTCAGCATTCAGTATTTATTGTAATTTTTACACATTTATACATGTTAGTCTTAAGTGAGAGAAGTGGTTTGATCTTGATTTTTTATTTGTCAAGCACTGGCCATATTTAGGCCATATTACCGGCCTTGTCTGTCCATCAATTCATCTGTCTATACCATATGGGCCATAGCATATGGGCTCCTATCTCGATCCCAAAACGCATAAATTAAAAATGGTGTGAAGATTTCCAAGGACAGGAGTAACTGTTTGCCATTTTTTTAAATGTCAAAGGTGTCTGGGTTTTGGTTAGGAAAATGTTAGTCGGCTGCCCACAAAAACATATTGCCGTCTTACAGCTAGCTCAGCATGCACTTGCTAGAATCGTCATGCAGCAGTCCACTCGTTTTTCTTTTCTTACATCCGTCGATTTTCTGGAACAGCTTCATTTACTTTCTGTCAAATGGCGAATTGAGTTACTGCTTGCTTTTTCTACTTATAAAGCTATACATACCGGTAACCCGCTTTATCTCGCTGCTCTCCCACATCAACACAAATCTACGATGTTCACACGCTCATCTACCAGTCGTCTACTTGATGTTCCGTGCCATAACTTGTCGTTTGGTTCCTGTGCATTTCGAGTTTCCGCACCACAAGTATATAATTCCGTTCCTATTCATATTCGGCAAGCTCAAACATTCGCCTCTTTCAAACGTCCTTTTAAGACTTATTATTTTCAGTCTGCTTATTTTGCCCCCTAGTGCCCCTCTCTCCAGTGCACCCTGATTCTCTTGTGAGATCTTGGCACTGTACAAATTGTACTTAGTTACTTACTTACTTTTCATTTGCATTCACTTAATGTTTGTGTCTGTGTAGACCCCTCAGCCGCGCCGTCGAACTGTTTTCGGCTGGTTGCAGTAAAATTCGGCTGGCAAGCCGGCTTGAGTCGGCGCGCCGTTGAAAATTTGGCTGGCGGTGGCGCCAACATTTTCCAGCGGTAGCACGGCTCGAGCCAGCGCCACTCAAAAAAACCTAAGAACACATTAAAAACGTGGCAGGAATTTAAGAAAAATGTGTAAAACGTTGAATAAACAAGATAATGTTCATACGAACACGGAGTCTGTCCAATGTGTTTTGATAGTTTACAGTATTTGTCCATATAAATATAATCAGTGAGCCATTTTGACCAGTAGAAAAAGTCAAACAGTGTAATTTTAAATTGTACAGCAGCAAAGATCCTTTCATCCTTCTGTATTATTTTAACTAAACAACAGACATTGTCAGTCACGAGATCATTCGATTTGTCACTAGCGCTTTACTATAAAAGGTCCATCGTCACCATGCGTCTATCTTGCACCGTTATGGAGATATGGCACCTCAAAGATAATGGGGTTATGAATTTGATTTTTTGGGGTCATGTGACGTTATCGATCACGTGACCATTCCACTCCCGGGGGTCGAGTTCCTATGGGTGGTCCATAGTGACCATGCATCCATCTGGCGCCGTTACGAAGATATGGCGTCGCTTTTCAAAGTTTTTGATGAGATTTTTAATGCATGCTTCTAGAAAATAAAAAAAGTTTTGAGAAAATAAAAAAACGTTAACAATGTCACTGTAAACTTACAGCTTTTCTAAAATATCCAGAACGCACCTTAGGCCAGGCCTATACAAAACTAGGCCTAAGCAACATTTACGTTTGTAGGCTTTGGAGGCTTAAAGCAATTTTATCTGGTCACAATCATGCAGTTTCATAAACAACCTCATTGTCTACACAAGACAGCTAGTTTTGAAAATTTACATTCTACAGCATGACGACGATTTAAAAGGTACAACACTAACAGTGTACGCTGATAAACCAAAATGTTACAAGCCACTGTACATGGCCGATCGCTCCATGATAGCCTACTGATGCAAAGTTTTAGGATTAAACACCAAACAGATCAATGTAAGGACTTCCGATAAACAAACAGTAGCTTCAGAGCATCTACTTGAAACCATAATTATAGTAACAACCGTCGTGCAAAAAGATACCCGCTTCAATTATTACGCATCATGGCCGCATCGTTGTCATGGATAAAGGTGCAGTAGTTCAGTTTACTCGGCGCTAGGCTCGTACGCTTACCATTTAAAATGAGGCCTGCACTGTAGAAAACATAGCTTACTTTCAACAGGCACACTAGACGCGAAGAGCGTCAAGTAACGTACATGCAGTTACTAGGTGTAGTATAATGATCCTATGTCTTGTAACACACTGTTATAACTGTTGCTATCATTATTAACTTGATGATCACTGCAAGCCATGGCGCACCGTAAAAATTTTGGCAGCGGCGGCGCCTCAATTTCGGCTGGCTCAGCGGAGCGCCGTCTGTTTTTCGGCTGGCGGCAGCGCCAGACGATTCGCTGATGGCGACGGCAGCACGAGTCGGCAGCTGAGGGGTCTATGTCTATGCATGTAGCACTGTGATGGCTGCTTGCGTCTGTGCAGATCCGGAAGAATTTCTCAGCTCTTTGCTTCAGCAGACACTGAAAGCTGATCCTCTTATTCATCTCAGGTCAGTGCATTGAAATACCTTGTGCCCAGCATAATGAAATGAGTTTGTTTTGCCTGTTATATTGCTTTTGTGCTCTTTTTGCGCGCAAAAGCAGCTACTGCTTTCAGCGTGTCTTAGCCATCGCAATTCTGTCTGTCCGTCTGTCTGTCCATCACACGGGTGGATCCGTAAAAAACGGTGCAAACTAGAATCACCAAATCTTCACCATCGGCTGCCTGGAAAACTCTAGTTTCTGGAACCGTAAAGCTTTTCCATAAATTTGATGGGAGTCACCCCGAATGAGGGCGCTAAATGAGATTGGGTGGGCAAAATTTTTAATTTTTGGCCAATAAGTCGCTGTATCTCAGTAATGGTGCGAGATAAGGCCTAGGTTACTATTGATCACTAATAGGAAGTGGTACACTGGCTCTCGATTGCCACCGAATTCAATGACCTTGAACGTCAAAATAGGGGGTTTTGTGGATTTTTTTGGCAATTTCAGGCTGTGACACAAGTCTATATCATGCACAAGGTGGCGCCATGGAACTATGGTTATGTGATCCAGATAGAGAATTTGGTATTTGTATATTAACTTAGCGTGAACACCCCAATTTTCAGCTAAACTACTGAACCGGAACTGCTATAGGCTTTCGTGCGTCTCGTGAGCATTAGCTCAAATTTCTTGTTACATCTATGCAACTGTTTTTCTGTATTATTAGACATTACAGCATTCTATGAATAACGCTGATGACACATTAAAAAAACGTAAACGTAATAGGCTGATCTGCTGATGGTGGAGATGTTACGCGCTACCTTTGCACTCCAGCCTGTGAACACTTCGATGCGATGGAATGCCTGGCAAGCTGTATTGAGCGGATTCGCAACTGAATGGCCGACAATCATTTGAAACTGAACGAGGAGAAGACTCAGATCATCTGGCTGGGTACTTGTTGTTGTTGTTGTTATTGTAGCCCACAGCTTTCCTCTTTCGTCAGATTTTGTTGTCGAGCTTCAGGAAATGAGCCAGTAGCAGACGAAAATATCGGCCATGTATCATGGTTCACCGATTTTGTTGGCCGATTTTGTCGGGCAACTAAACCATGCCCACAAATGTTGGCCGACTTTGTCGTTCGTCTGATATCCCCTTAAGCCTCCACCTTTATCGCGCTTGCGGTCAGTGTGAATGAGAGCGTGATTAGGTGTGGCTGGTGCTGGGGAGCACCTGTCTGAGAGTTTTGTCTCTTGTAGTGCAGCGACTTGAATGCTTTTCTTCTCCACAAAACTCATGATTTCCAGCATTTTCTTAGAGACCATTGCAGTTGAACTGCAGGATCTTAAGAGCTTCTGGTTTGGAGCGAGTGTGACTTTGGATAAGTGGAGGTACAGATGAGGCAGGCTGATCTGCTGATGGTGGAGATGTACAGGCTGGGCATACATACTGATCAGACTAAAGCTTAGTTGATGCTAGTCGACTGCAATTGCGAGACTGACGGATGCGGCACCATCCCTTGCATCAAGAACAGGGTACAGATTTGTGACCACGATTGACTGTACCATTGTAAACTGAACAGATCCAGGTAGGTTGAGGGCCTGGATTTCTTTTAATGCCGCCGATTTGGAGCAAAATACGGATCAACGGCGACGGCATCGGTTGATCCGTAATCAAAAACACGGTAAGCCACCCAGGTCAACTCAGGCTTCCATCCTTCTGGGTTAGGTAATTGAGTACCGGCCTATCTGCCTGGAATTAAGGCACCTGTTCACCTGTGTTGGGTGGCAGGTATGATCCCATATGGCAGGTGATGCTTCGCAGCTTTGAGATTGGCTTCCCATAAAGAGCTATGTCACCACCTTTAACGTTTTAACCTTTACTAGTGCTAAGACTGCTGCAAGAAGAAGGGCAATGTTTACATGTGTCAGCTCGGGTCACGACACGTACTTCTACCAGTTGTTCATGGATAAGGATGATCGTGTGCTGCTACCAACTACTCAGCAGCTGCTGGAGCTATCATTCATGCAGTCTGATGTCAAACTGTCTGAGGTATGCTTCCAGCTTTACCAAATGACCGATTTGACTATTGCACCTCTGTCTTTAATCAACAGTTCATTGTCGCTTTGTCAGTATTTTAGTCTCTGTCCATCTTTAAGCCATTTATTAACGTGTGTGATAGTACAAACTACAGTGGTTGCAGCGTTAGTGTCAAAACAGCTGTGAAAATTCAGCTGTACTGATTCGGTGGGCTTCTTGCTGCAATAATTTACTAGCTGACTTTTACTAAACCCAAATTGTTCTGATGTGACCGATTATTTTATTTTGTCAGTTCTGCTGAACATGTTTGTCCATCATACTGCGTAGATCCCATCGTGCCTAATTCTTCAGATGCCGCGATTTGGCAAAGACTTCAAGATGTTCAAGCGTATTGTTCCGAGCCTGTATCTTGACATCACGGACATCCTTATGTATGGTATGTAGGCCACATCTGCATGGCTGCTGTGCTGTGCTTGTTTTGTCTGCATTTTGTGTCTTTGTTGGTGGCAGACTAAGCTAGGAATCATGGCTTTATGCATTGTGTGCATAAGGAAAATTTTATGCATATTGCATAAAAAATGTCCCACTTCATCACAGTCCATAACTTCACCAAAAATTAACCGATTTTCAACATTTTTTACTAGCGCATTTTCTGAACAATTAGCGATAAGGTGATTATTAAATATTCCACCACACTAACTATGTCACTACACTACCGTGTAAAACTAAAGTTTTGAAAAATCACTTAAATCACCATAATACATATGCAACAAATATATTCTAAAAATGGTTTTACTAAATTTTCATGCAAAGTCAAAGTTTAAGCCACATCATTGGTGTTCAATGGTCACTGTGTGCTTAACTGCTTACTGAGAAGAAGAGTCCTGGAATTTATTGAACGACCCTCGTACAATACCAGTATATCGTTACTGCATTAAAAATATTATTTGCAATAAGTGGCGTGACGTCATAGTGACAATGACGTCAGCAGGCCAGCAGCAGATTATTCATTGCCTGTGACGTCACCAGCTGCAATGCTGGCAGCGTACCAGTAACAGAAAATTACACTATACAGTAGGCTGTTACTGTTAAGAAAGAAAAAAGATTGAAATATTATTATCTTAACTTTAAAATTCACTGTGTGTTAAATTGCATTGAGAAAAAACTTACATAATGGATATAGGCCTACGCATTCTCACAAGTGGCTTTCACAGTTTACAATGCTATGTAAGGGCGATATGAGTCAACACTCGAAAGTGGTTTTCACTTAGCTTAGCTTGGCACCTAGTAAAAGTATCTACAACGAAATTTTGTTTAGGATATAGGCCTACAGTAATATTTTTCAAATATTTAGAATGGCTAGTCTTGTAAGGGCCAGTCTGGAATTCAGCATGTGATAATATTGCCCCAAAACCATTTTTGCTGTTTTCTAGTTTTGACTCATATCACCCTTACATAGCTTTGTAAACTTTGAAGTTTTTTGCTTTGATAATAATATTGTCTTGGTCATTTTTGTTTCAAAAATTATCATAGTTGGTGGAAATTTGACAAAGTTATGCCAAAAACAGTTTTGACTGTTTTTTGAGACACGGTGTAGTTTTGCATGCAATGGGTGATTTCTGCATAGTGGGGTGAACTGCTTATAATCAAACAAGTTACACATAATTCTCTTGTCTTTGGAGAAGGTTTGCTGTATGTGTTGCAGTATGATTGTAGTTGCTAATCACACTTATGCCATTATGCACATGTAACGGGCGTTCAAAAAGTTTTGCAACTTGATGTATTAGACTGAAATTTTTTTGGGAATCTATGTGCCAGTAAAATGTGTATTTTTCCCATACTTTAGTAAAATGTGTATTTTCCCCATACTTTTGTGTGGACTTGGCATATGATTCTAGGCATTCGTGACTGTGCTTTTTGCCAATGTACTGATACACAAAATGTACTCATATACTGTAACAATACATTGGCAATCTTGTCAATCAGTGCTGTATATTACAGGGTTCCCATGCATCTTTGAAAGTCCTTGAAAAGTTTTTGATTTTCATTTGATGATTACAGTTTGAACTCTTGTATTAGTACAGTGGTCACTATGTCTTGTGTGACTGCAGGCATTCGTGAGTGTGCAATTTGTGGCTCCTTGGCTACTTACGAATGTAAGAACTGCTTCCGTGAGTTTGGAGATGGGCTCGACAAGATTTCATTCTGTGACATTTGCTTAACTAAGGTTTGTATTAGTGGAAGCAGTTGTCCTGTCTAGTGTTTTAATCACATGAATGTATTAGTTGTTTGTTTGTTGACACATCAGTTGGTGTTGATAATCGGTATGTGTTGCAGATAGGTGAACTTCACTGCATGAATAGCATAGCTGATGAGACATAAGTTTGATTTCAGGGGTTTCGTTTGTCATTTTTACTATTAATTGGTATATTTGTTTCATCTTCTTTGTAATGATTAATGGAATGTGATTTGTGGATTGATCCGTTTGCTGCTAGCCTAGCTAGTGTCCTTGTGATGTCTGACTTGTGTCGGAAGTCTGCTAATCACATTCAACATATTAACTTAATTTTTTTCTTTTCAATTATCAAGCTGAGGGACTTTAACTCTAGCGAGAACATTGCTGTATAATATATTATTTTGCTCATTGTGCTGAACGTACTGATGCTGGAACTTGGCCCGCAGGTCTTTTTTTACTTAATGTCGCCTAAAGACTTCAGGTTTTATCATACAGTTTTCTTAGGTTGTATTGCACTACGGCACTATACAATTGCATTATTATTTTTCTAATTGAAATTTTAAAATGCCTCCGGTAGTAAAGGTTCCCAAGGGTTAAAAACAAAAGTTAAAAACAGAAACCAAGTTGCTGGAGTGGCACTAGTAAAATTCAGTAGGAACTGTAAAGGTTCCTTTGGAGGCCATCGAATTAGAGCACTGACCGCCAAAGAAATTCGCTGGAATAAGTATGTGGTTTCACGACAGTCTCTCGAGACATCTATCAATTTGCGACCAAGCTCGGTGAGAAAAGAAATTTCAGTAGAATTTATTGGTCCAAGTGTTTCTAAAGCCAAGGGTTGGAAGATGTATGTGACATGTGATGAATATTTGGCAGACTTCCTGGCAACGGCATGCTCTGCTGCGCCACCTGGACTGGCAGAGAGCGTGACATGGGACTCAGCCAGTGTATTGATTACAGTGACATTCGATGCCATTGCTTTGCCAGCGTGCCAGGGAATCAAAGTGCTGCTGTCGGGCCATTTACCATCCACTCTGACAAGACCAGATGGCTTTTTCACGGATGGACGTTGGCCTTGCACGAGGCCCGCCAGACAAGATCGTTGATCTCATGATGGCGAGCCATCCTGCCAAAGGGCAAATGACATGACAGGCAGTGAGACGCTCAAGCTTTTGCTTGGCAACAACGGGGCCCCAAGCAACGTGGCTTCGTCTGGCGCCGTTGATTTAAAAGAGCCCAAGACCGCCGACTTTATAACGCTGCCCTGGGGATGCACAAGCTGACACGTCGCCACGTTGAGGTGGAGGCCCAGATTGGTGCCAGTGCTTGTCACCACAGCAGTGTCACGGTCCACAACATACTCTGGGCCACCGAGAGCAAAATCGTTTATGAAGCCAGCAACGAGTGGAGATTGTAGAGAGTTCAGGAGCGGCTGGACTGTCAGGCAGAAAAGTAGGGGGCCCAATGGGTCACCCTGCTGTGGGCCTTACTCCGACCATATCACCTGCTCGTCAAACCACAGTACAGAGTGATGGGTGTATGCTGAATGGCAGTAGTTGTAAATCTCTGAGATTTGTTGAGAAACGGCTTCAAGCATGGAATCACGATGCAGACAATTAAATGCGTTTGAAAAGTCCAGCTTGGCAATGACAGATCCTGGCTGTAGAGAACCAAGAAAACGAAGAGTAGCATGAACCGCTGCTTCACAGCCGCCCTTAACACCCGCTCCCATCTGATGCGGCGCAAAGTAGGGAGTAAGCTTGGACACTGCGTAAGAGTTGGCACATTTGGAGGCCAGTCTACGCAAAGTGAACCCAACTGCAATGGGATGGATGCCACCCGATTTCTTGTTCAACGCCACTAGACGCCCGCCCAACAGGATGGAAGTCATATCTAAATGACTCTTTCCCTGCAAGAGGAGATTGGTGAATGCCATGAGAGACGTCAAGAGATCGGCACCAGACTCTCGACAGCTAACCAAATCCAGCAGATGTTGAGGGCGAAAACCATCTGGTCCACCAGAAGACCCAGCTGGAAAGGAGCGAATGGCCTGCAAAACTTCAGCTTCATCCACGGATAATGAAGAGGCTAGCAGGGCAGGACTAGCTGACCAATCTGCAGGGGCCTTGGGATGCTTGAGTTGGAGTTTGTTCAAAGTATGAGTGGAAACCGGTACTGACTCGTCGTCAGAACACAGCAGTCTGACCGCTGTGCGCACGTTGCCGTCTTCCATCTTGGCAGCGATGGCATCAGACAGAGACGACTTAGAGTGCCTGGTACTGATGGGGACACAGTCATCGAGCGACGCCGGCCACTGTGCAGTGTTTGACTCAGGCAGAGACGTCAGTCGTTTTTTCACTTGTCGATGCCACGTTATGATGCTTACCACCTCTCTTGGGATTCGCCAAAACAAGCCTGGTCCAGCTCAGAACTGCCAGCCAGTGATGATCATCACTCGAATTAGAAACAACATTGCCCAGCAGATGTGACAAATGTGAAGCACAAGCAGGTCTGGCAGACTTGGGAATGTGCTTGATGATCGGAGGGTGAGTTGGCAGCCATTTAGCAGCGAGGTGTGAATTTGGTGACTGTGACGAGACCTGTGAGCCTTGAGTTTCAAACGAAGTACTGGTAAGTTGGGAGTTAGCTTTTTTCAAAATTGGGGTTGAATGGAGAGGGGTAGGAAAAATTAGCATTTTTTAATGGAAAACTGGCCATATCTTGGAAACGTTATGAGATACAGCCAAGGTTACTATTAATCACTAATAGGAAATGGCATACACCATGTCACATTACATGGAAATCATTCACCTTGGGTGACCTTGAAGGTCAGTACAGCAACGCGAACTGTATAGGTTGTAGTGCCTCTACCCTAGTAACAGCTGGGCTTCTTGTTTTTACTGATTAATTGCTGTATTAAGTTATCAGTCGTGTGTGAATGTAGAGTCACAGTCGTAACAAGCGGAGTGGACATCAGCCGGTTCGTCTGGCTGAGAATGCCAACTACAAGAGGTTTGTGTCATCATCAGGCGCAACTCCGCACAGTGAGCGACAGATGACTGCTAATGTTACGGACCTCGAGCCACTTCGAGAGAAGATGGAACTGTTTGCAGTCATCTGCATTGAGACGAGTCACTATGTCACTTTTGTCAAGTCCGGCTCTGACAGGCAGTCACCATGGGTCTTCTTTGACAGCATGGCCGACAGAAAAGGTACAGTATTCTTGGAGACAGTGAAAACGCCATAGTAAAAAACAGAAACATTGCACACTATTTCTAAGGGTAATATTTTGCAACTGCTTGAAAAAGTTTTCAGTAATGACCACTACCACTAGTAGCTGTTTGTTGTACCTCATACTAAAATGGAACTGGCATATTTAATCGGCATATTTAATATTTATTATTTGAATGCTTTGAAACATGTAAACCGACCACTGATGTCATTGTATCATCTGCCAAATAAATATTCTGTCTATTATTCAGATTGGCACAAGTTAATCAGATGTTGGGTTGTGACTAGTGTTTTGAGTGTGGTGAGGACAACACTGTGCTGTATTTATAGAATTAGCAATCGATGTATTGCATAAGAGTTATTCAGTATTTTGATGACAGATATATGTATAACCTGAAAACTTGTGTTTTTGATTTGTAAGTCGACTGGTACCGGTACCAGCTGTTATTTGGAAATATCAAGCTGACTAGCCAGCATACAGACATACAGGTTGGTGGCACGGCGTAGTTGGTAGCGCGTTTCGGCTGAAACGAAGTTACTCTATGCCGGGCCCGGTTAGTACTGCGATGGGTGACTGCCTGCGGGCAGGTAAACCATCTCGGTGCGAAGCCTGCCAGCTAGGTCGACTCAGCCTTCTACCCTCCGTGGGATGGTTAAATGAGCAGTAACTCATTACATGAGTTACGGAAGGTGGGGACCTTGGTACAGCTGACTGGAGTTGCCTAGCCGGCCGCTGCGCCAGCCTGTGTCTGCAGGCTGCACACGGTGGTCGTGCGGCAGGCGGCTCTGGTTAGTGACGAAAGCGCATTAGAGGCGTGTTTGCGACAATGTGCTATACAAATTGACGACCTTTACCTTTACAGACATTACGTGGCAAAAATTGATGAGTGATGGAGTGGTTGATAGTCTGTCAAGCTGATGAGCTGAGCCGCCTGCATGTTCATGGTAGGTGAGCAACATGGCTACAACATACCGAGCGTGGAGCGTTGTCCTCAGCTGCCGACGTGGCTTGAGAATGAATCCTATGAAGAGATTCACCGTCGCCATGACGACCGTGGCCTGCCGGAGCAGATGAGGCGCCTGCTGTGTGATGCTTACATATGTATGTACACTAGCTCCTCCCTCGCCAGCTACCGATGATGTACCAATTATCATCAGGATGGTTCAACCCTCGACTTAGCAGAAACTGTCAGAGATATGATTTCATCGGTCCATTTGTAATGCTTAGTTTAGTGAGTGTACACAAACTGCTCCATTCCCAGCTACCGATGATTTACCGATGATCATCATTGTTCAACAATGCCTTCGATTTACTGGGAACTGACTGGGTCATGATTTGACCAGGAATAAGAGAGAGAGAGAGAGAGAGTGTCCAGATTTTGTCGGTCCACTGGTGATGCTTAATCATTGGTGCATAACCTCCGATTTTCAGGCCACGTTCAGTTTGGGATATTGAGTTGTTATCTGGTGCTTGATGTCCAAGTGAAAAAATAGCAGAAATATGGTGTACAAATTAAATGCCTTGGAAGTTATCCATGCACTGTTTTACTTAGGCATACTTGCTTTTGACTTGTTTAAAAAGGCACAGGCAAAAACATGCTGCTGAGCTTTATAAAATATATAATGTAATATGTCAGCTGTTTTTCTTCATTGGTGATAACAGCCTTAACAGCATCGGACTGGCTGTGGTGATCTCAACACCTTGTTGTGTGGCTTTCAGCTCACATTGTACTGAAAAGTCAACGGTTAGTGATATCCATCATCTTTGTAAAAGGTCTAGCAAATTTTGCGGAACCCTGATGATTGGGGATCTGGAAGTGAGATCTGCAAATCTTTCTTACATCTGTCATTGCACTCTAGTTCCCAGATTACAGTTATCCACCAAGCTGTTCATTATCACGGGCTTACTTATACGCAGCTTTGCCGCAGGAACGTATTTAACGTTTCTGACCGACTCATACTCAAACCTGTGGTCAGTTCTGAGAAGTTTACTTTTGGGGCCTCATGTGCGAAAAATTGTATTGCTGCTGTTTGCAGTATATTTTGAGAACAAGTCATCATCCAGTTATGTTATGGCTCTGCTGTCTCGTTACGTGGTGTCAAATCACACTGTGCTAAGTACATGTGTCGACGGTCCAACAAACTGTTGAACAGTGCTGAGTGGTCAGTGTAGAAAGCTAGCTAATCGACATATCAGTGCTAGTTGCATTGTTGATCTCGTGTGTGTAGTTCTTACATTGTTTTGTTGATGTTCTGTGCCATAATTTGAATGCTTCACCATTAGTTGGTTGCATATGTCTGCTGAACAAGCCATTATTGTTAGTTGATTTGTTGGCCAGATATGACAAGTTTGCCTTCACTGCAACAAATTTTCAGACTATGATCTTTACTGGACTAGGCTGTGAGGCTGCGTTCACATAGACATGAGTACGAGTATGGGTTTGGGTTTCCATTTGTGGCCTGTTTATGGCCTGTAGAGGCTTCACTCGTATGAGCGGAACGTTTATGGTCACTTGTACAAGCACATAACTCAACGTGTGTCGGCCATATTGAATGAAATTGAATCGAGAAAATGGTTTGCCATTCAAACAACAATATTCCATCATGTTGCTAATAATGTTACTAACCGCACATCTCTAACGACGAACAATTTTACAATGACGTCAGTTGTGATGCCAAATATGCGCCGCAGCTTTTATAATTTAAATTAGTGCTATTTGCGGGCAGCTTACTTCGCATGGGTTGGATAAAAACACGACATGCACAGGAACTACTCGTACAAGTGAAATATGCAGGTAAACTATATGTGAATGGCCACAATTGAAATACATGCAAACTCGTGTTTGCCAGAACTCGTATACGGGAACCCGTACAGTGCCCGACTTGTACTCGTGTTTATGTGAACGCAACCTGACACTTTGGCACATTTTCATAGTACTTGGATATTTGGTGTGCATGCTCGTGTTGACTGACTTACTTGAACACAAATATTGTGAAATATTGAAATTAGACATGGATTACTCCAAATTACTGTTGTTCTATGTACTGAAAATTTTGTAACTAGCGTGTTTTGCTCTCAGCAACATCGCTCACTGACTTTTGATTTTCAATTAAGCTATTGCAATTTTTGAATTTTGTTAAGATTTCTTATTTTTGATGTATGATGCACACGCATGATTCATCGTGTTTGTTGTTCTAATTTTCTAGGAACTTTCACCTTAATTGGTTCTCCTTTGGCAGTTAGTTTTGGCTTTGCATGTTTTCAGTGGACAATGGTATCTTGTATCAATGTACATTTGTGCTTTCATCATCTGCTTTCAGTGTATCTTTACATTAGTTGAGGCTTTAGTTGTTCACATTTATATAGTTTCCCGTTTACATCACGCAGCATTCCGAATAATTACCTGTTTTATTTCCCACATCAGTTGAGAAGAACTTGTCACTAGCTATAACAATAAACAGTCTTGGTACTGAATGAGATGATTCTTTTGCTACTAATCCTGTGTGTGTATTATTGGTATTGATGTAAAATTCAGTTAATCAACATTGTGGTGTTCAAGCAATGTTGAATAGATTGTCAGAAAATTACCACCCCAACTGGTGAAAAAAATGCTGGATATTACAGATATGCGCAGAAACAGAATTGTCAGCAATTTTAGAGGCTTTTTGTTGTATTTATATGTAAATAATTAAAAACATTGGCATAAACGTAGTCTAGCTCGTCACCAAGTTGTAGGCGAATGAAGTTGTTTAGTTTAATTAGTATAGTATCATTATCTGTCTGCAATTGAAGTGTTTCCACACTCTCCGTGGCCATTTGCCATAGCTGAACAAGCATGTACAGTGTGCATATGCCTGAATGGTATTGTTCATATGGAAGCTTGTGTGGTCTCATTCTGTACGCTAATTGTTATTATCTCTACCAAGCTTAGTCGTGGTTTGTCTTCTTCTATTTGTCGTTGAGCTAATTTATGCACAAAATTGCACATAAATGTGGTGTGTAGTAGTTTGTGAAGTTTCAGGAAAGGTTACCCCCTGAAATTGGATACAGTGGATTTCAGGGTTAATCACAGGTCTTGGAATTGTTCACTTCTTTCCTCTTTTGTAACATGCATAAATTACTGCTATTTTACTACTGGCACAGGCAGGTACAGGCTATAGGTTACTGGCTACAAGGGGGGGG
>Ga0209367_1003719_pt1 | contig 20864 bp, 14 predicted proteins | sample WorMetLIZISLAND2_FD_187412 | JGI IMG/M metagenome (GOLD analysis project Ga0209367, IMG submission 187412) | Marine gutless worms symbiont microbial communities from Max Planck institute for Marine Microbiology, Germany - Olavius geniculatus... ...
GGCCACAGATCTGGACCGATGAACCTGGGCATCTCGTGTGCAAGCAGGGCCACTGTGTCTTGTGCTCGGTGTGCCGGCGCGCTGTCCTGCTGGAAAATCAAAGCGCCGTCTGCTACCCAGTCAACAGTAAGCTGGTTCCCAGCCACAATGATTTCGTAAATAAGTAAATAAATATGAACCCATGTCAATAAATGTCTAGGCTAAAAACATGCCAAATATTATCCAATTTCGTTTATATTTGACAAAGTTATTACAGAAAAAAACAGTTCCACTTTTTTATGGTTCACATTATATTAAACATTTCACACGGCATGGTGGCTCTGTTTATGCTGCTTCGCTAGATATTAGGAAGGCGTTTGACACTGTTAATCATTATTAATTATATGAGTCTTTACTATTCTATGGTGTACCTTGGATTGTTGTGGATGTATTTTATAACTGGTACAGTAAGATGTTTGTAGTTATTAGATGGAATGGTGGTTTGTCCAAGACACTGTGTGTACAAAGCGGTGTTAGGCAAGGTGGCTGTATATCTCCTACTATTTTTATTCTGTTTTTAAATGCTTTTATTGTACAATTAAGGGAGTTGCCTGTTGGATGTCATATTGGTACAGAATTTGTTGGCTGTTTATTGTATACCGACGACATAATTTTTTAAAGCTTTTCTATAGTTGGGCTGCAACGTATGCTTGACAAAATTAATGTTTTGAAATAGCAAGTGTTTTGTCCTTGCAGTTTAATGTATCTAAATCACATTGTGTAGCTTTTGGTAAAACGTCCAAGTTTTCATTGTTTGTGATGGTGCTTAGTGGTACGACTCTGTGTTAGAGTTCTTCGGTTAAGTACTTAGGTGTTTATTTGCTTGGTAGAAGTTCATTAAAATTTGACATTATGCCTGTTAAACGGGCATTTTATGCTGCATGTAATAATATTTTTATGCACGGTGCTGATGTTGATGAGTTAGCCTTATTGTCATTACAAGAATCATAATCATACAATCTTCCTGTATTAATGTATGCCATGCCAGCTCTTTTTCTAAAGAACAAACAACTAGATGAAGTGAATGTTTGTTGGAATAATGTTATTCGTAGGATTTTTAATTATTTTTAATTATAACAAATGGGTATCTGTTAAGAGTGTTTTATTTTATATAAATTGTCTTAATATTACACATTTAATTATGATGCAAAAGATTAATTTTTATCGCCGCCTGCATATGTCAAGAAATTGTATTTTGCACAATGTTTTTATGTCGTTTTTGTCATATTGTTACGATAGTATGTGTTGTTCGGTTTTTATTAACAAGTCATTTGCTATGAAACTTGTAACTGATCATTTTGAGTGTTATGTTAATTCGTAGGCAGTTTTAATGGTGGACGATTTTACTAGATAGGCGGTTTTTTATCTGTACATATCTGTCTTTTCTTGCTGTCTGTTTTTGTATTTATGGCGAATAAACGTGTTCCTAAAACATGTCTTTGGCAGAGGTCTGAGCTCGTTAATTGTTTGCTTTCAAATGTTTTGTTATAACAGTCCGCTTTTGTCTTTGAATAAACTCAAACGTTGAAACAATAATCGATAATTGTCATGATTTACTTCATAAGAAGTCATCAAATTACAGCAAAGTTTGTCATTTTGATGAATCTTATAGTGTATTACTGTTGTAGGTATATGATTTTAGTTGTTGCACGTGTTAGGCCTACTTAGACAGTGACAGACCGAATTCTAGTCGCGTCGAGGCGTCAGCCGAATCTTTCCGCGTCATTTGCTCTGAGACAAACAAGCGTGGGCATAGGACTAGGCAGGACTCGGTCAATCACGGAGACCGCTGACTTCAGTTCAGGGTCGTCAAGCAAACTGGACTCGATTAAGCTACACGCCATTCATCCATGATCCATTGCAGTCACCGACGCAACCAGCCAATTACAGTTCTGCAGTCTATACGATGGATTACATTCCGGAACTGACATGTCTGTGACAGCTAACCCCATCGTGCAGCTTGCGTGACGTACACAGGCGCACTCTGATGGGAATTTGAGATTTAACCCAGTTTGAGTAAAAAAACTTTTAAGACAAGGCACATCATACACACTTTTATATTTCTGCTTTTACGTACTTTGGCGAGTAAGGGTCTATGTTTTCGCGTTTTATACGGCGAGATGTGTTTTAACTTTTTTTAGTCGAGAAAGAACCGAAAACGAAAACGCTTTCGGCGACAAGGCTGCGTCTGAAGCGTTCCCATTGCAACATTTATCTAGCGTGGCCATAATTCACCGGACGACTATTCTTCGGACAACTGAACGCGTCTATTCAACGGACGAGCTGTCGTCTTCTCCGCATACACATGATCCCTGGGCGACGAATAACCGTTAGCAACTTAGCACCGAACCCTAAAGTAGTTAGTTATCCGTCCAAAGCTATGAAGTCTTTGCGTCTGCTTTAAAAAATAACATTATTTGTCCAGCAATGGCGCCATATTTGGAACAAGTAGACTAGAAGAAAAGCAACCGTGATCTGTCGTAAATTTTGAGTAAAGCTTACGCGAAAGCGTGTCGGCTAATCCCTATGGGACAACATCGCGGTGCTGCCTGCCGAGAAATTCGAGAATGTCAGAATATGAAGCGCAAAAAAACTCGCTTGGCCACTGCGTCAGAGATAAAATGCTAGGCTATATTTTATCTTCGTGGAAAAAAACTGTATGTTTCTATCTGTCTGCGACTGCGGACAAGCGAGAGCGTAGCAGACAACCTGACCATGCTTTACTCCTGCGTCCGTTATGTGACTGTGTCCGCTAAATTTCGTAAATAAGTAAAACACGACACGTGTACGTAGAGGCGGGGGCGGTGCAGCATGTCGGACACGAGGCTGTGTGGCGGGAGTTCGAGGACAGCGTCAAGCGAGCAATCTTCATCGTGGACCCGACACAGCGCGTGCTCGAAGACGGCCAGGTCGTCGCCTGGGACGTGTACACGTCACGTGGCAGGCGCTCGCAGTCAGTACACCTGCAGATGTGGCGCCCCCTGCGACGACCGCAGCAGAACCGCTACCGGGTACTGAACGACGTCCTTATATTAGCATCTTAATTTAACACACATCCTGGTGGAGGCATTGAGCCACACGTTGATGTTATTCTGCTCTTGCCTGTCGCCAGTAGCGTCGGTGTCGTTCAGATCTCGTCTGACGACGTCCACCCAGTTTTTCCTTGGTCGTCCCGCTCGCTTTTTGAAACCCGCCATTTCTCACTGTACAGCCTGACAATGTATTTTGGAGTACATGTTCCAGCCATCTCTGTCTTTCTTCTTTAATGATGTGCTTTAATTTCCGCAACCCAGTTTCTCTGATGCTTTCATTTTAGCGTTTTTTCCACCTGATTTTCAACAGTCTTTTGCTCGCACTTGCAAAGAGCAGCTTTTGAACGAGAAAAGTTTATCATCCGAGTTTTGTATAACTATCAGGTAGCGAACGAAAGATAATAAAACACATCTGCCATGACTGCCATTCCCTGCATTGATCGAGGCTATAGCCCAACCCTTAAACTGACCGACTGCTCGATCTAGGCCTACGTAAAGAATGTGGCCCGGTATTTTTACGTTATTTATGTTAACATTTACATACATTTTCCTGTTTTTATATCGTTTTGTGCTAACCAGGACACAAAAAGAAGTTTTATTGCAAGCACGCATCTGCGTGTGTTTAATAAGCGGCTTGCTTTACATGTACTGTAGTTTGTCGGCGAGACGGTGACCGTGGCGCTGTGGGTCGGTCACAGTCGATTTACGCTGTATCCAAGCGACCGCATCCCCGTACGCCGCGGAGACGTCATCGCAATCTACTTCCCCAGGTACTACCGTTGAACATTTCACCTGCAAAAGTTTCGTAAATTTGACGATGAATTCGGTAAAATTTGTCAGGACGCCGTTTCTGAAATGTTTATTTACATTTTCTTTCTAAATTTCGCTCACGAGATTTGTTGTGAGTGACAATTTTACGTTGAAAAGAATGCATAAGATTTTGCGTCTTTCCATGCAGGTACAACCCGGTACCGTGGTCGGCGGCGGAGTGTGGTAGCCATGGCAACGAGCACCTGTACAAGCACAACCCGTACGGTACGTCGATGCAGGCGCGTGGCGACGATGGCGTCGTGGACGTCGTTTTTGAGCGGGCGGTGACCGACTGGAACCCATGTCGTCACTACTCCGTCAACGCCACCGTCATGAACGACCGCGGTCTGTTGACTGTTGATGGTAGCAGCTGATACACGTTAAACATCTGCACCCTGCAGGATAGGCAGCGATTAGAATAAGAGTAAAGGCAACTTAGTCTTCAGTAGCGTCGTGGCTGGGGAGTGGGACAATTGTCTAACTTGAATTTTTTGGCTGTCGGAAAATTGTCGGAAAAACTTTTTCTGTCGAATAATTTTAGCACAAAATGTAAAATTTGGAGTGGAAGACCCCATCTTTAAAAAATTTAGGGGCAAAATTAAAATTTTCATCTGTCTGTCGGAAACTAGCATATTTACCGGAAAATTGCAACTTTCTACCCTGCCTACGTTTTGATCTTCGACGCCGCTGTACTTTTTCCCATTTATTTTTTGTTTTTCTGTGCATTTTATCGTTTATTGCTGTCGGGCCAAAACCCTTTTCATCACTGTACTTTCTAACGTCATGCGTTCTTTGACTCGGGAGGTAACGTTGTGCTGTCAAATAAAAACGTAACGAAACCGAGCTAAAAGTAGAGAACTAGATCGGCACCGAAAAGTTGCTCGAAAGTCTATTTAAGAAGTCCGACCGACGTGTTTTAGTGGTCTGCAGTGGGCAATAAAATATAGCGCCACGACGTACAGTTAATACAGGCCTGCAGCTGATGTAGTTTGAAAGGTTGTCGAAAGCGCAAAACCGTCACACTTGATAGCACCATAAAACAACACCAGGCAGCATTAAAAGTGTTTACCGTTCCATCTGTAGGACGCGTCTTTCGTTGCAGCAGGCTAATTATATGAAGATGCCACAAGATCGATATATTCCCCAAAGTTATATTAGTTCGAGAAGTCTTTGCTGGATCCTTATCCAGTACGGGTGTCTAAACTTAGTCATTATTGCTTTTTATTTAGTTCTATTTCATCTTAAAGCAATAGTGTTCTTTCGGATTCATTTGCATTATTTAAAAATAATTCTTCTTCGTTGTAGTTTGATTATTTGTAGTTTTTGAAATTTTAACGATTTCCGGTTCGAGTCACGTTTAGCTTTGAGTACGGTAATAATGTTCAATTTCAGGCCGCATGATTCTCGCTAAAACCTGGCAGAACAAAACTGGTCGAGTTCAGTAGCCGAGATGAGACATTAGACGTTTTTGCGCCCTGATTCTTTCTGAGACTTTGGCGCTTTATAAATCATTTACTTACTTACTTACTTACTTAGATTGAACCCATAGTCACACGACACTTGGAATGAGCCGGAATGCCGTTGAAATCAACATTCGTTGTGCATTCTTGGACAATCAAAGTGCATTCTAAACATTCCGACCGAATTCCGCCTGCATTCCAAATATTCGGGCACATTCTTGCGACCAATCGAAATATTTTGCTCATGTTTAAAACTTTTGAGGTGCATTTGAAGTAGAAAAATATCGAACGGCATTTGAAGTGTATTCTAACTGCATTATTACTGCATTCTAAAGAGTCGTACAGCATTCGAAACATTCGGGTCGCATTCGATGGAGAATCGAAACGCTTTCCTCATGTTAGTATCAAGTTTTTCTATTCTTGGCCCTACTATTTGCATCAACTCATCATACACGGCGGGCTCCATTCTGAAGTAGTTGCAGTAAAATTGTGAGTTTTCGACTCTGAGCTTTTTTATCAGTCAGGCGTCATGTTCATACAGTCTTCTCCTCTTTTTTACCAGCCAGGGACGAGTCTGATATATTTTGGGTTTTTTTCGTCTTCTTTCTTTTTCTAGTTTCCTCCACATCGCTTTCCCACCAGGCCTGGAGGACAGCAATTTGCAGCAAAGCAACATCGTTCTCGTGGTCCATAGCGGTTGTGTTGAGACTAACGAAAATGCTAGATTCGGCAACATCTTGTATACAATCGGGAAGTATAGTCTGGTCATATTTTTATGCATTCTGGACATTCGTGTTACACGTCAAATACGTTTGAAGTACATTCGAAGTATTCCAACTGCATTTTGTATGAATTTTTCGATGTTCGAACCGTATTCGGAAGTTATTCTGGCAGCATTTTAACTACATTTGTACAACATTCGAGGCGCCTTCCAACTGGCGTTATTCGGATGTCATTCGCGCCCGAATGCCGCTCGAATTTTGAAAATTGTTCATTCCGGCTGATTCCGGCTGGTTCCGTTTACATTCTTGTTTCGTGTGACAGGGGCTTTAGTTGTCACATAGGCCTAACAGCCGCCAAGTTATCAAAACGTTTCGCCGATTTTTGAAATATTTTTTATTAAACTATCGACGAAATTTACAACAAATCGGTTATTAAAATATATATTTGCGTATAGACAAGCATAGGCAATAGAATATCGTTTTGAGTCGTGCTCGGCCCACGTTTGCATCGACCGTTTAGCATCGAATAACACGCCAAGGTGGCGTGCGGTACAACAGTAAAGTCTGCAAACTCAGACAAGGCAAAGACATTCCGTGCCGTGCATCATATAGACTTCGTAGTGCTCAGTTGCAGATGTCGAAGCTGGCGAAATTGATGATTTATTTTCAGACGGATTATTCAGCGTTTTTTCGATACGTTTCGACGCTCGAGAATAATTCCATTTCTATTAATTTTCGTTTTATTTTTTTCATTCTGCTTTTTTCTGTTGATTTCTCGTTCTCAGAATTATGTTATATAGTTTAAGCCTAGTTGTGGTGTTTGCGCAAGAAAGACCAATCGTTTATGTTCTCGTTCTCCTTCGTCAAAACATTACTGACGTCGTCGGCGTCTAATGCACCCAGGCGTGCAGCCGGTCATGACTTGAGCCCTCTTCGTTCGTTCTCAGTTCTCGACTCGGCGCTTTCATCACAAATCGAATGCTGCGGTACGATGGTTCCCTGGCGTCCTGTTAGGTCGCAACCGATGAGTGCCATCTTCAAGCCTCAACAAAGCCGTCTGCTCTCTGCCACTGTAAAGTGTAAACGTAATGTCTAGTTCGTTCAATAAGCCGCTCGTCGTCGCTCTTATCGGCTTCTCAGCTTTCCTGCGGCGTTCAGTGTCAGTCATCGGTCCGATTGTCGTAGATCGGTTGTGAAAATTTAAAGATATGTTCTTATATAATAAGACACAAGTAAAAACCACATATTTGTTACCAGTAGTAAATACTTTTTGTTTGCTTAATACTGTCTTTGTTGTCTGTCTTTGAATACTATTTGCATTTTGCTTTGCTTTTAGTTTTAATAAGGTTGTGTTATAGGTTATATGGTTTGCTAATTGCTTTCTGCTGATTATTCCGTATCAATGTACACATTGTTGTTTTTAAATTATTGTTTTTAATTTAATGAAAACTGACTTTTTACCAAAAATATTTTTTATCTTTTTTTTCTTAAGTTTGTTTTTGAATTTTTAATAAGCGTTGAACGGTCAACCCGAAAATTTTGGTGATTTAAACTAATTAACAAGAAATATGAAGTGCCATTAATAAAATAGTAGCAGATGTTGTATTTAAGCCTAGATTTACCTACTTTTCACGCAGAATTTTTTTCAGTGCAAAAATAATGATGATAAAACTGCATCTTGAACCAATAGATTTTTCAATAGGGCTCAACTTTTACAAATGTTTTAATTTTTTGACAAAATGCATTTTTATTTATGCGGTCATTCTAATTGGCCGTATTACGAGAGTTGCCTGTCCGTCTGTTTGTTCGTACGTCCGTCTCCTGGTCTCGCACAAACTCTTAGCTGGAAAACAAAAAGCGTAGAAAAATTAAACTGGCGTATTTATTCCACACTAGACGCGTACGATTTTGGCAACTACGAACGGCTGCAGGCATGTCGGCACAAAGCGTGCTGACAGTCTTTGATTGTAATATCTACGACGAACATGCATTATGCATGTGGTAGGATATGTAGGCTACACGGTAGAAAACTTAAAGTTAAATACCCGAGCCATAAAGCCCGTAAGGCGGCGCTGATCTCCGTTTTCCTAGCCAGACACCAGTTCATGCACACTGCCAGACCACGGATACGGGGCTAGTGCATCGCGCGGTGCGTCTGCGTACTTCCCAGCGTTTCGCCGGTACTCATTGCGCCTACCCACGGAGGGAGGGCCAAGCTGAGTTGATTTAGTAATTGTCGTAATTCCTGCTTGTTTTGTAGGCTACACCGCGAGTTTAAAAAGCGCGCCAGCAAACTTTGTGAGTCTTTGTCCAGGCGTCTTCGCCAGATATCGATCGATTTTTAAAATTCTTTCACTGGCACATGCACTGTGCAGACAATTTGCGATAAAACTGTCATAAAGATCCCACTAGACTTTGCACCTTGTGTCGCATTATCGTCATCATTATGATCATGTTTGAGTCACGTGTGTTCTGGTGGTGCAGAGATAGCGCAGTTCGACTACGACTATGAGCAAACAACTGACGGCAGGTACGACCTACGTCCGTACGGTCCGTACCTTCCGTCCAGACGGCCCGGCAGCTGGTATAACACTGCTGCTGCCATGGCAACGACCACGCTACAGATGACGTCACTGGTTGTCACGGTAACGCTAACGATGCTGATTCTGCAACGGGCACCGATGATATGACGACAAACGACTGTTGCTGCTGTTTCCTATCTATACGAGAGGCGTTTATTCCTCTTGAGCCTTTCGAACAAGTTCTTACATTTTCCCATTTTCTCCTCTTCCGTTTTTCCCTTTTTATTTCCGGTTTCTTTCTTTGGACCCTCCAATAAATTATTATTTAGCTGTAGGAGCGCCGCAGATTTGGGGATATCTTGGACTTGCAAAACCCATTCCAAAGGAAAATAGCGCAGATGAATGACGTATGAACATGTTAAGAAAATATGACACGTCTTTTGAGTTTTGACGTCCTCTGCTTCGTTCGTGGCATATAGCACTAAAAATAAATGTGTTTTTGAATGAATGATTGTTTATTAGTGTTGCAGCCAAAAGGCTGGATTGCGACAATAGGCCTACATACAATGGAATACAATACAAATCACACAAATTGTCACATAAAATGTCAAATAAAATATGCAGATAAAATATAGTTAACGATGGTAATATAAAAACGCCAGATAAAAACCGAGATAAAAACCGATGTCTGCTAGCTGATAATTATTTACAAACTACGGAATAAAAGATTTTTTTTAATTTCTTAGTTCGTGCAAAGTAATGTTAATTTTCATTAAAAACATTGCGCTGAAAAAATCGTTGTGCGAGTTGCTCTCGGCGTCCCTTCAACGTATCAGCCTTAGCAATGACTAAAGATCCATCATAGTCCAAGTGCGGATTAATGATTCGCGCGGCTCTCTTGTGTAGAGACTCAAGTGACTCAGTCTGTGCGACAGTCAGACTTGAGTGCCATATTGGACTGGCGCAGGCCTACTCCAGAACTGGCCGTACAATTGTGCAGTGCAGTTTGAAGTCAGGACACTTCACGTTTTTGAGTGACTTCGTTCGCTGCAGTAACTATTGTTTGCGTTGATAATTCGTTAAAATTGGGCTGCATGTTTGTTGCATTGTCGGATTAAAATTTCGTTACAATTATTGTTGTTTGTTGGAATTACAAAAATGTTGTTTCTTGAACTACGACCGTATAGGCCTACAGGGGGTTACCTTTTTACGGACACATGCAGTGCAGTATATACGAGAGTCGTTTGATAAATAGGCCTAGGCCTACGTTATACAAAACACTGTAATTCGGTTAGTTTTCTAAATATAAACAATCCGAAATATACGTTTTGTATAAGAAATTTTATTTTGAACATGTGTACCGGGGTAGAAAAAATTAGTTGATTATAGCCAAAATCGCGCATTTTGAAAGGGCATGCATAGCCTATAGGATATATGACGTCCCCGTAGCGGCACGGACTGGGCTATAGGCCCCTACGGAGAACTCGGGTCGAAACTTAAACTAGTAGGCCAAAAATCCACGTTTTATGCTGAAAACTTCATATGCAGGTTGAAGTCCATCTCCAGCCATTTCGACGCAATTATTTTAAAATGTGCATCGAGGCTTATAATTGCGAAAAATTTGCCAAAAACCAAAAACTGTCGTTCCACGGTTCAAGGTCATGAATGTCAGTACTCTAGAAAAGCTTGCCATGAGTGATTGCTACGATAAGCAGCAAGTGTGCGTCCATCTGCAACCGTTTTCACCCTACAGGCCTAGGCCTATAACGATAAACAGTAAAATAGCCATTTCTGCAACGTCTTTCTTTGACGCAGGCCGTCGTTCGAGAGGAAGCCCCTCATGCACACAGCTGCAGAAAATTTTGTCGCAAAACAACTTAAGTCATATTAGCGGCAGCCCACATTCGTGATTCTATAGGTGTCGTACGTCGTTTTGATACATTGCCAGGGTGTGACGGACAGACGGACAAACACCTCGACGATAGCTAAGACGCACTTAGCATAAGCCGAGACCTAGCTGCATAAACGACACTAAAGGCAAAGAAGGGGGCAGCTGCTTTCCTCCCCTGTGCCCGTGCCCCTGCCTTTGCTCCCCCGGGCTGTCCCCAGGAGAAATTTTGATGGTAATAGGCCTAAAATGTCCTCTGGTAACCACGCACATGCCAAGCTGTGACCGATTAAAGGTCATTTCTGCAAGAGAACACACATATATCTGTGATTTTTGCCTTTACAAAATTAAACAAGCAAACAAATTTGCGGCTTCCATTGAATGTCCAAAAGCTAAGTGTTTGACTTTCAGCTTCAGAGAGACTTCGCCGCTTTGACCCCCGACCAGGGCCTCTATACCTCTAGACCATGCTACGTCTTTTTGAAATTTTGATGCGTACAACGAGCGAATAAGGCCGACATTTGGCCAACACAAAAAATTATTGCTCCTCTGTGCCCTGGCCTTTGACCCCGCATTTTTTGCCCCCATCCAGTTTCAGATTCCTAGCGCCGCCCATGTCTATAGCGCGTAAAAAACCTGGTCAGTGATCATATTTGTTTAGTGAGGAGCGGATGACGCGAATCTTACAATTTTGCGTACATGAATTGTCAGCCGCCGTGAGCCACATTTTCTATGGATGGCTGCGGCTTAGCCGGAATACGGCTGAAGCCGACGCGGCTTAAGTTTTTTTCTATGAGCGGCGGTTTAACCGCACCCTGCATTTTAATGTACAATTATCATTCGTCGTAGTGTTACTTATTTACCTGATGCGTTATTTCAGCTGTTGGTGTACTTTTACACTGTTGAGTTTGTTGTTTTGATAGTGATTTCCGCTTCATTACTAATTTCGACAGATATATGCTAATTTCTAACTAGTTATATTGTCGCATCGGATGATCGGACAACGAAACTTAGCCGAAGCAGAATAAAATGTCATCGTCAAAAGGGTCTGATTCGAATTATGGCTTTTTCGCCCCTTTGCCTGCCGGTTCACCCCTGGCTTGTTCGCCTCCTGGCTGATTTGCTCCCCGATCCGGTGATTCATTATTGAGGCTTGTGTTTTAATTTACAGAAAGGCAGCAAGTAAGTGTAGCGTTACGTCACTGATTAATAGTTACTTCAATTAACGTTATACGTGATAAATTGAATAATAAGTGATCACAGTTCACAAAGTCAGTAGTCTTTGGTTTTATTGCAGCAGTGGAACTATTATAGCCTATACCTAGAATGCCTAAAACTCGGCTAACGTGTCAACGTCAAGCTTCCTTTGAAATGAATTCTTACATGTATACTTGGGTCTAGGCCTAATAACCGCTTGATGAACGCCTAGGTCTATAGACAGCATCAGACATCATTGCAAACATTCTAAGGCGATAAAGCGCACTAAAACTCTGTATAATAAACTATGTGTATAGGCCTAATGATTTTATTTCAGAATTGAACAAATCATTAAACATTCACGCCATCATTTATTCTCATCGTCTAGGCCTAAAGACAATTACTGTATTACGTATAAACCTCGATGTCAAATTACCGGTATTCAACAGGGGCGAAACGTCTAAGGTGAGGGGGCGAAAAAACCAGGGGTGAATCAAATAGGGGGTGAACAAGCCAAAGTGCGAACAAGCCTGGGGGCGAACGAGCCAGAGGGTGAAAGAGCCAGGGGTGAACAAGCCAGGGGCGAACCGGCAAAGGGGCGAAAAAGCCAGACACAGTCTGATTCCAGCAGTGTTCCAGCGTCCGTGCTGAGCCAGATGAAGGACGTCACAATTCATAGAAAGACAGCAACGTTCAACGTTGGTAAAGAAGTAAGTACACTTCGATACAAGAGTGTCAGAGTGATACTGATCACAGATGTGCAGACTGCGGATGCATCAGTCTGCGGATCCAGATCCGCAGGATTTTTATGCGGACGCGGACGGATACAATCTTGTTTCGTGACAAAATTTACGGACGTGGACTGACACAGATCCTGTTTTGTGACGAGTGTATTTTTTCCTAATAAAATTTAAAAACAGATAGAAGTGGTGTGTGTTGCGATAAATTGTAATCTGCTATAGGCCTAGGCGCATAGTGGCCTACCTTACGTATTAATGACTAGCGGCAGGCCTATTCAGTGCGGACGTGGACGAGTGTGGATCCAATATTTTTTTTTTGTTGCGGACGCGGACTGACAGCGGATCTTTGGTCAAAATCTACAGACTGACGCGGACTCAAAAATTTCAGGATCCGCCCATCTCTGATACTGATATCATTAGTTATATTACGTTTAGTTTCTGGTTGCTGGCTTGGTGGCGTAACATTTAGGACATTGGACTTGTGATTGAAAGGTTGTGCGTTTGACTCTCAGTCGGTTTGCTGTTAATTGATACTACTAGCTTGAGTCCATGTTCAGTTCAGCTTTTCATCCCCCCAGTAGGCAACTCAAGTACCAGCCTGATTAGCTGGGGTAAAGGCGGGACACGTTTACCTGTGACAGGTTGCAGGTAACACTGCGTGATCTCACATGGCAGGTGTAGCCTTGTTACACAAGGTTATGATCTAGCTTGCATGGTTTTTGACCTATCCGCCTGTGTGATGAATGGACAGATGGACGGATGAACATAATTACGAAGGCTAAGACACCCTATAGCAGTACCTGCTGTTACGCATGAAAATGGTGCATCTGTTGCAACAATGGGTCTTCATGCAGTTGCTGTTGACATTCTAGATACTTGCAAAAAAAAGATACTTGCTGGTTGTTAGTTCGGGTGTGATTTTGACTTGTTGTAGTCAGTAACGGTGCATTACAAGGAAGCTTTGCCATCCTCTGGTAGTACGGCTGATCATAGCGTGTTTTTTATGCACGGTGCCAGTTTCTCCTCACAGACCTGGGACGATATAAAAACACTGCATCTGGTTGCAGCAATGGGCATTCGTGCTGTTGCTGTTGACTTACCAGGTACTCTCTATGTGTAACTACAGTAGTTCTCTACTTTCTTGACTAGAAACGAGATTGAGATATGCTGGCTTGTTGTGTTGTATCAAAGTTGTGGTCTGGCAGGGACTCGTAAATTAAAAGAAAATCAGATTTTAATCTGGATCCAGGAATTGTTAATTTGGATTCTGATTTGGATTGTCACCTAAGTGTGTGTAATTAATTTATCATTTTGTAACTTTCTGGTACTCCAAGATTAGTTAAAGTCTGTCCGTGCATTACTATAAATAGGTTCATTTGATCGTAGCATTTTTGCTACAGTTGTAACACATCTGGTCTTTGGAATTAAGTGCATGAACTCGTTCATGGTGCTTTGGGCTTTAACGTGAATTTCTCAGTGGATGTTGAACAGTGTATTACAGAAGATAGTTGCTGTCATGGTAGGTTATGGACAGAGCAGGTCGGCATATGTCGATGAGCGTGAGTTTGTGGAGCAGTTTATGAAGACTGTGAAACTGACTCGTCCGGTGCTGATCTGTGCGTCGATGAGTGGTGGGTATGCTCTGCCATTTGTCTTCAAGCCAGATGCTGCAACCTGTACTAAACGCCTCCAAGGCTTTGTGCCCATTGCTCCAGTAGGCACAGGATCATTCACGAAAGTTGATTACTCCAGCTGCGAGGTAAGTTAGCTTCATAGAGCTGTGCTGTCAAAGTAACTTTTTACATGTTCTAGAGTAGCGGTACTCAATGAATGGCATGATATGAAGTAGAGTATTTGTTTACTGCTCAGTAAGAATGTTTGTAAACTTATGAACCGTGACAGTGCTATAATACGTGCAGATGTATGCTGTGTAAAACTGTGTGCTATTGGCTTGTGTGCAAACTTAATTGTGGTTTATATTTCTATGTTATAAAAGTCAGGCCTCAGAAACAGGTCAAGTTTTTTTTCTTGGTTTTCACACCAATAATGTTAGCATGTAATTTTTGTCACACAGAGTCATTTTGACATGACATCATTTGATAATGACACGTCCTGTAGTACGGTACCACACCTGAAGTGACATAAGTTATTATATTCTCTTATACTGTTTTATTATAAACTTTTTTTAATTTGTGAGTTTCACTTAATATATGATTTTCTACAGAACTTATTCTTTTGTGCACTGCAGGTACTCAGCCCAAAAATAATTCCCAGCACCACTTATGAAGTCAAGTACAAAAATAACTCGAGTCTTCAGCTCAGGTTTAGAGGTAGTGAACTATAGAGTAGTGACCAATAGTACCCCTACAGGGTGCGGCAAAAAAGTAGCCCTTTAAAGTTTTTCGTTGGTTTCTCAGCAACCGTTTGGAATTTTAATTTGAAATTTTACAGTTTTATTCAGTGAAACCTTGTACATCTCACTGCTATGTAAAATTTGAGTTTGTTGAAAAACGACGAAGTTATAGACTTTTTAACATGACTGTTTTTAACATGACTGTCTACCATTTTTACGCGCGAGAGCTCGCTAGCTAGCTACAGTGCGTATTAGCTATGGTAATTCTGTCTGTCTGTTCGTCTGTCTGTTCATCCGTCTGTCTGTCCGTCAAGACCTGGTACTGTTTCAAGACTAGTTGAGATAGAGACTTTAGGTTTCCACCATATGATAGCTTATTGTCTCTAGTAATTCGTGACAAAATTTCATGCCACTGGGAGAAAGGGGTCTTTACGAACGAGGGGGCAAAAGAGGGGCACCTCTTCTAAAAAGACTTTATTCTACTGCTATTGTTCATCTATTGTTGCAGATAGGCACAGACATGCTGCTTATCATAACAAGCACTGGCGACGAGCTTCTTAGGAATGTCAAAAACAATGACCTTGAATGACTTTGGACCCTAATAATATTGATTTTAGGTGATTTTTGGCACTTTTTGGCTGCAAAAAAGTGAATTGCGACGAAATGGGTGGAGATAGACCAAGACTACCTGCGAACAGGAACTGCCATAGGCTATCCCGCGTCTCATGAGCATTAGCTCAAATTTTTTGTTTAGCATTAAAAAATGTTCAAGCTACTACACCAATGCAACAACGAAACAACACAGTTAACTAATGATCAGATGCCAGAATTTTATTGTCAGTGTGAATGTTCAAAGTGTCCACTACCAGCTCCAAGCTCCAACACAAGCCTTCAGTCGCTTACTTTGATAAGTCTTTCACAGCCTTGTTGATTGGTCCATGTGGCAGATTGCCCTGGATAACCTGAAGTGCTTCCATGAGCTCGGCGACTGTTTTTGGCTTTGTTTTAAGCTTGCAGCAAGCCTCCAACATTGCACCCCACATGTAATAGTCCATTGGCTTTATATTCGGCTAATTTGGAGGCCACTGGTCCTTTGTGATGAAATCTGGATGGTTGGCTCGCAGCCTGTTTCGTGCACTGCACGCTGTGTGTGCTGGCGTGCCGTCCTGCTGGAAGATGAACCCGGTGGGCAGACAGCAATTGCTTTAAAAGATTATTAATTAAGTGGTTATTTATAAACAAAATAAATTACTGTTTATCAAAACGTCACTGTGACGTCATCGGCAGAAACATGTTAACCGGTTTTTAAAAATTTAATAGCATTTTTAGCTTGATCATTTTTTAATGCTGAAAAATCGTCAGGCAGTCATGTTAAAAAGTCTATAACTTCGTCGTTTTTCAACAGAGTCACATTTTACTTGGTAGTTAGATGTAGGAGGTTTCACTAAGTAGAACTGTAGAACTTCATATTAAAATCCTAAACGGTTGCTGAGAAAACAGCGAAAAACTTTAGTTGGCTACTTTTTTTGCCGCACCTATTTGATGCATGCAATCACTCGTCAGAGGTCATTAGTCTAAGGGACACTGGTTTGCAATTGGTTATAACTCAGCCAGTGAACGGTTCCTGCAATGCGTGCAGGTTCCAACGCTGATTGTCTACGGTGAGAGAGATAGAGGTGCGCCGGTGGACACACTCAAACAGATGCCTAACAGCCAGGTGTCAATGATAAGGAATGCCGGGCATGCTTGCTACATGAACGATACAGACGAGTGGCATTGCCTTCTCTACAAGTTTCTCCGTTCTCCTGATGTCTTTGGAAACTAGACTGCTGTGTGTCTGCGTGTCTCAGACTTGAAGGACAAAGCAGGATGAGTGGTTGGTTGTAATTGTGATGCAAGGGTTGTTGTATATTCTGCGTATACCACTCAACTTGTCAGGTGACCAGTTGACCTGACCAGCTTTTCCGGTACTAATCCTAACACTAATCCTAATCCTATGCTGTGATAAGTTAATTGTTTGATGAAGTGGCCATGCGTTGAGTTGTCTCTATGATAAGTTGACTACTACCAGCTGTGTGGCCAGTGTAGTGTTGTGATTGCTTATTGTTATGAATTTGGCTGTCTGAATTGTCAGTATTAAGTCTTGATGTGCATGCATTTTTCCGCTTTGTTTTATTATTTTTTGTAAATTTGCTTTCTTTATGAACCATTAAATGGTGTGACTATGACAGCTTATTTTTTGTACGGTTGCACTCATGCGGAAAACTGAAAACTTCCATTCGGTAACGATTCGCCATTAAGTACGGCATGAGTTTTTCTTCACAGACCTGGGACGATATAAAAACACTGTATCGGTTGCAGCGATGGGCATTATGCGTGAGTTGGCGTTTTTATGTGCGAAAGCAGCTACTGATTTTAGCGCATCTTAGCCATCGCAATTCTGTCTGTCCATCCGTCCGTCTGTTCTTCCGTCACATGGGTGAATCAGTCAAAAATGGTGCAAGCTAGGATCACCAGATCTTTACCATTGGCTGCCTGGAAGACTCTAGTTTCAGGAACCGTAAAGCTTTTCCATAAATTCGAAGGGGGTCACCCCGAACGAGGGCGCTAAATGAGGGGGTGGGCAAAATTTGCAATTTTTGGCCAATAAGTCGCTGTATCTCAGTAGCGGTGCGAGATAGGGCCTAGGTTACTATTAATCACTAATAGGAAGTAGTTTTGGCACCAAATTCAATAACCTTGAATAACATTGAACGCCAAAATAGGGGGTTTTATGGATTTTTTTGGCGATTTCGGGTTGTGGCACAAGTCTATATCATTCACAAAGTGGCGCCACGGTACTATCGTTATGCAATCCAGATAGAGAATTTGGTATTTGTAGATTAATTTAGCGTGAACACCACAATTTTCAGCTAAACTACTGAACCGGAACTGCTATAGGTTTTCGTGCATCTAGTGAGCATTAGCTCAAATTTCTTGTTTGTTAATCATGCAGTTTGTCTTAGAGCAAACATTTATGTTTCGCGTACTTTTTGTATTTTGTCTTATTTCTTAAGTGATTATTTAGAAGTTCTTTTGTTAATGCCAACAACACGGTTTGTTTCCTGGAGGCTGTAAATCGGGGGCACTATGAAAAAAATGTAGCGGAGGAAGTGTGCAATTTTCCCGCAAATTTATCACTGAATATTTATCAATGAGTAGATCGTGAGTGCTCAGAAGTTTAGTTTTGTCTCAAAATGGGGGATTTTTAGCCCTACATTTAAAAAAATTTTTTTGGAATAAAATTTTCTGACAAGCTTATGTCGTTGACGGAGACCCGCAAGAGGGGAGGGGAGGGAAGGATAATGAGATGGGAGGAGAAAGAAAGGGAAAGGTCTCCAGTAATATCACACAGTTTAGGTTTACCAGAAAATGCCTGCCTTTTCCCCTTGGCATGCATCATCATCCCACGTTTCCAGACCTTCCACAGCTGTTGGTTTGACCTAGAAGTATAGACCTAGCTTGCTGTTTATGCTTGTTTGATGATCGTTTAATAGCGCATTTAATCTCGCGCTAATAAACCGATCGGCACGAAATGATTTCACTTGAAGTTTTGCTTTGAATGTTACTCAATGTACTCATATACACATGTGCTTCACTTGAGGTGTCTCCTTTGCCTCTCCCCAATACAAAAAAATGGGCGACGGTATATTTTCACCTCAATCAAAGCTTTAACCATTTTCTGGGCTTTTCTGCACCCAGAATGCGTTTGCGTCTGAGGCTGCATCTTGGGCCCTGCTATGAGAACATATGGTACTGCGTCCCATCCAGACATCACATTCTCAAGACCCCCACCCCCGCTATCAGCCTTCGGCCTCATTTACAACGAGTCCTCGGAGGCTCGGACCCATGTGAGTGAGTGTCATCTTGCCTTGAGATGAAATTTTGCTCCCCGTTTTTCGAGAAATAAATTTAGAATGACGCTGCTGGTTCACTGATTATTGTCCCACAAAAATGATAATTTTTGTTCTTTTCATTTTGGACGAAAATTATTGATCGTGGATGACCGTGAACGTTTTTTTATACGCACTCAAGAAAGTTTTTCTTAATATTTTCTACTTTTACTTGAGTAGATTTTCGAGTAGAGTAAAGAAGTAGATTTATACCACAGTGATTATATATGAATATACTTATTTCCAGTGGTTAAAGTATAAATACAGAGGTGGGTATAACGCTAGTTTGGCTTTGGGACCCCATTGGTGGTTTTGGGTCCCTTGCTGCGTCTTTTGGGTACTTGAAGGTGGGGGGAACTCTTTGGACTTAAACTAGAGGTGCATTCCCCCGCGTTCACCCATACTTTTTCACTGAATATTTCGTTATAATTAGTGATTGAAATCCGGGATTGAATTTTCAATCCAGGGATCTGGGATTGAGAAATTTGTAATCCTGGGATCCTGTTTTGGGATTAGGCTTACAGATTGGTCGTTATTTTTGGTATTCCCAAATGAGTTATTTCATGCATAGTATGTAGTAGCCCCTACAGAAGATATATCCGAACTGTAGGGAGTGACACTGACTGTAAAAATACAAGTTAGCCTACAGTGCACAGCACTGAGTATTACGTGCGCACATGAAATATTTTATTCATAAGATGGCTAAAAAATTATTTTTATTATTTAACACACGAAAGAGTACAAAAAATTAACTCATTTTTTGTGATCCCGAAATCCCGGGATTGAGATGCCACCAATCCCGGGATTTGGGATCCCATGATTCAATGATTGCAATCCTTAGTACCAACACTGAAGTGTAATGTAGCCTATCTTGTACTGTGATAAATTATTTTTTTGCCATGAAGACTGTCGACAGACTGCCAGGTTAATCTAGCGCATAGACAAAAAAACTAAACTCATTTCAAAAGAAACATCAAATGCCTGAGCCCCCATTCTTCGTTGTTTGTTTACGTGTACGAAGTGTAGTCTTTACCGTGAAATTCAAGAATTGGAATTCTCTCTGGACGCCGGCGGAAGTTTATATTTTGTGGCATGTTTTCATTGCATCATGTGAATAAATGTGTATATTTAAGTGAAAACAAAGATTTTATGACATTCTGTTGTGCGTACTTTATTCTCCACAAGTAACATTAGTCAATAAAATATGTCAGAACAAGGTCGAATTGGCCAGCCTCACTTGGCGAAGCAGGATCTGTCAACGCTGGTAACATACTCTGCACTAATTGGCCAGTTTAATAAATAATAAACAAATCCCTTGCGTGTGAAATATGGTGGAAAATGGTCGAATAAGAAAGTGTCGACACTCGACATACAAATTTTTTTATATAGTCCTGTTCTTGAGTACACAAGGACAACAGTCAATAGGAGTTGGAGACATGCATTCCACGGTTAGTGCTAGCATGAGATCGGCGATCTCGCTGTAAGCACCAGCAGAATTACTAGGATGAGATCGCCACAGATCGGGTTCCGTGATTGGTCAGCTTGGCTGTTCTGCCACTCTACGACACTCCCTCTGTACGATATCATGCTAGGTAACTGGAACTTTCGTTCCCGGGAATGAAAGTGTCATAGGTGGAACTTTCGTTCCTTGGAACTTCTGTTTCCTGGAACTTTCGTTCTCAACATCAAAATTAGTATGGAACTTTCATTCCCTAACACTGATTATTAGGCCTAAACTGTACACATTTTTTGACGTGGTTTTTTAATCGCAGCTATGCTGTAAGCGTCGATGGTACCATATTGTCATCTGTCTCTTGTCCGTCCGTCCGTCTGTCGGTCCGTAATGGATGTATTTTGGATAAGTGTTTGGTTATACAGGAAAACTTTTTGCACGGATAATTAGTTCTGTGTCAATGCTCTCTGCATACAAAATTTCGAGGATGCAGTGCAAGGGAAACATTTTGAAATTTGGGGTTGAATAGATGGGGGTAGGAAAACTAGCCATATCTTGCCCTTTCAGGTGAGGTAAAAATCATCACACTTGGATGACCTTGAAGGTCAGTACTGCAACAGGAAATAAGCTGTAGTACGTCTTCTCTAGCAACAGCTGGGCTTCCTTGTTATTAGGCCTATTATATATATATATATATATACACATCTTGTTGAAAC
>Ga0209367_1003720_pt1 | contig 20852 bp, 17 predicted proteins | sample WorMetLIZISLAND2_FD_187412 | JGI IMG/M metagenome (GOLD analysis project Ga0209367, IMG submission 187412) | Marine gutless worms symbiont microbial communities from Max Planck institute for Marine Microbiology, Germany - Olavius geniculatus... ...
GATCCCCACTATCGATATGATGATTATCCTCATTATGAGGCTTTCCGGAATCCGGCTACGCAGAACCAAATCATGGGGACTCGAAGACATCGCCTTAAATTAATCCTTTAAATGGTAGATAGACCCGAAAAATAAAGACCGATAGAGGTCAAAAAAAAATGGTACAGATGATTATAAAACCCCATTTCTCATATTGAGAGTGGGTTTTTTTTGTTTGTAATTGTCCAGAACCTTAAATGGAAAATAATTAAAGACACCCCCTTTAGATAAATTAGAGTGAGATTATGAAAGATCTCTTTACCGTAAAAAATTGGCATGAGTTTAAAAATAATCTTAGAGGTCTATCCACAAAAAAAAGGGCGATGCGTATGAACTATTGGTTAAGTATTATTTGTTGACGGATCCGAAATATTCATCGCTGCTGAGCCACGTATGGGTTTATGACGAAATTCCATACAAAGTTCATCAAAAATTGAATCTGCCCCCTAAGGATATGGGAATAGATTTGATTGCGAAAACCGAAAATCACCTATATTGGGCAATTCAATGCAAATACAGGGATAATGAACAAGAACAGATAACATGGAGTGAGCTTTCAACCTTTGCTGGACTTGCATTTAGCAATAGAAATATTTCATATGCTCTGCTGTGCGCCACTACTGAAAAAATTACAAAAGTTATAGATCGAATTGATAATTTTGGTGTCCGTACAATTGAAGTTTGGAGAAATTTGGATGAAGGCTTTTTTGCTAAAATAAGGGTATTGCTAAAAAACAAACCGATCAAGATCATTCCTTACAAACCAAGACATCATCAAACAAGGGCTATTAAAAATGCGATCGAACATTTTATTGAGGAAAATAATCACCGTGGAAAATTAATAATGCCATGCGGTACTGGTAAGTCACTAACAGCATATTGGATAGCCGATAAGCTAAAATCTAAAAAAACGATTATTACAGTTCCAAGTCTTTCACTTATGAGCCAGACAATTGATGTTTGGTTAAGAGAAAATTTAGCAATCAAAAAGAACGTAAATTGGATAGCCGTTTGTTCGGATGAAACCGTTGCAGAATCTGAAAAAGATGAAATAGCATTATTTGTGCAGGATTTGGGTATACCTGTTGAGACGGATGTTAACAAAATCATTGGTTGGTTAAAAAGGAATAACAGGAAAAATATTGTCGTTTTTACAACGTATCAAAGCGGAAAGGTTATAGCGGTAGCATCCTCAAAAGCTAAAATGAAATACGATTTTGGTATCTTTGACGAAGCTCATAAAACCGTTGGGAGAAAGGACAAATTATTCTCACACCTATTGTTCGATGAAAACATCCAGATCAAAAAAAGACTGTTTATGACAGCAACCGAAAGGAGGTATGCTGGTAGTAAAAGTGATAAAATTATCAGCATGGAGAAATTGGACATTTATGGTGAAACATTTGAACTACTGAGCTTCAAAGAAGCCCTTGAATATGATCCACCGATTTTATGTGACTTTAGAGTTGTTACGATGGTTGTAGAAGAAGCGGAAATTGAGGAACTTATTAATGAAAATATTTTTGTAACATCTGACAAATTAAATATTGATAAGGTTTTGGAAGCGGAAATGCTGGCATCTGCAATTGCTTTGAGAAAATCATTTCACCAATATCCTATTAACCATGCTATATCATTTCATCGAAGTATAAAGCGTTCAAAAATCTTTCAGCTAATACAAAATTCAATTTCAGAAGCTATCTCTCATTTTAGCGATTTAGAAACGTTTCATATTGATGGAAAAATGACTTCGGGCAAACGTGATAGGATATTAAATGATTTTATTTTTTCAAGCCCAAGCCTAATATCAAATGCAAGGTGTCTAACGGAGGGAATTGACGTTAAAAAAGTGGATTGTGTTTTATTTGCTGATCCTAAAAGAAGCAGAATTGATATTGTTCAGGCAATCGGCAGAGCATTAAGACCGTTGGAAGACAAGAGATATGGATATATAATTGTTCCAATTATATTTAAAGATGGGAACATAGAACCTACTGCTTTTGATGAAACCTTATTTATCTTGAGGGCATTGGCCGCAAACGATGAAAGGATAGTTGAATACTTTAGAGCGAAATTTAACAACCAAAGACCAGCCGATCAAATGATTGAGATTGATGTAGATGAAAAATTAGCCTTAAAAATTGACGTAGACCAGTTTATAAAATCAGTTGAAACGAAGTGCTGGCGAAGTGTTGCCAAATTATCTTGGAGAACGTTTGAGGAAGCTAGAGAATTTGCGCAGTTATTAAATCTGAAAAAGAAGAAAGAATGGGATAAATATTGTAAAAGCGGCAAGAAACCAGAGGATATACCCTTTGCACCAGATATAACTTATAAAAGCAAGGGCTGGATAAGTTGGGGGGGGATTGGCTTGGTACTGGTTTCATTGCACATCAAAAACGCAAATATCTTTCATTTGAGGAAGCTAGAGATTTTGCACAAAAATTAGGGCTAATGGGCAAGGCAGATTGGTTCCATTATGCTCAAAGTGGAAAAAATCCAGATCACATACCTACCGATCCATACCAAAGATACAAGAATAAGGGCTGGATAAGTTGGGGAGATTGGCTATGTACTGGTACTGTCGCACCTTTTCTACGGAAATATAGGCAATTTGAAGAAGCCAGAGAATTTGTGCATAAGTTAAATTTAAAAAATGAAAATGAATGGCGGCAATATTGTCAAAGCGGTAAAAAACCAGAGGATATACCAGCAGATCCATATCGGGCATATAAAGATAAGGGGTGGAAAGGTTTGGGTGACTGGTTAGGAACTGGCACCATTGCGACATTTCTTCGCACTTATTTACCATTTAAAGAAGCCAGAGACTTTGTTCATAAATTAAATCTTAAAAATAGAAATGAATGGGAGAAATTTTGCAAATCGGGAGACAAACCAGAGGATATACCAGCAGATCCATATCGGACATATAAAAACAAGGGGTGGAAAGGTTTAGGTGACTGGTTAGGAACTGGCACCATTGCGACATTTCTTAGGGATTATCTCTCTTATGAAGAAGCCAGAGACTTTGTTCATAAATTAAATCTAAAAAGTCAATCAGAATGGAAAGAGTATTCCAGAAGTGGAGAAATGCCCAAAAATATACCAATTGCTCCCCATCGAACATACAATAAAAAAGGGTGGAAAGGCTATGGCGATTGGTTAGGTACTGGTACCGTTGCAACACATCTTCGCACTTATCTACCATTTAAAGAAGCCAGAGACTTTGTGCATAAATTAGAAATTGAGAGTGCGAACGGATGGAGACTATATGTAAAAAGCAATGAAAAACCATATAATATACCATATTGGCCTGATAAGATTTACAAAAACAGGGGGTGGAGCAATTGGGGCGATTGGTTGGGAACAAGTAACATAGCCCCCCAACTTCGCAACTACCTTCCCTATGAGAAAGCTAAAAAACTTGTACATAAATTAAAACTGAAAAGCAATGCGGAATGGATACAATATATCAATAGTGGTGAAAAGCCAGATAACATACCAGCGGCTCCTCAACATCATTATAAGGGCCAAGGTTGGAAAAATTGGGGCGATTGGTTAGGTACTGGTTTCATTGCACACCAACACCGCACCTATCTTTCGTATGAGGAAGCTAGAGAACTTGTGCATAAATTAAATCTAAAAAGCTATAATGAATGGCTTACATATCGAAAAAGCGACAAAATGCCAGAAAATATACCTACAAATCCAAATATTAGATATAAAAACAAGGGCTGGAAGGGATACGGAGATTGGTTAGGTACTGGAACAATAGCAACTCGAAAAAGAATATATAGGAAATTTGAAGATGCCAGAGCCTTTGTACGGAGCTTAAAATTAAGAAACCGTGAACAATGGTTGATTTATTGTAGAAGCGGTAAAAAACCAGAAGATATACCAAACAATCCGAATCAAACTTATAAAAACCAAGGATGGAAAGGAATGACTGATTGGCTTGGAAAAAATAGCTAAGTTAAAAGAATAACCGATGGCATTCTGAGTTTGCAAAATCATTTGGGAATAATTTGGTACAGGTAGAAGCTCAGTTCGGAAATGTTGAGGCTATGTTCAAGGATTTCTGTGGATTCAGGATTGCATATGCTGAAAAGCGATTGGCACTTGGAATTGAGATCGTTCTATAAAATCCAACTTCATATTTCGCCCATCGTAAAGATGCCATTGGCGGGATGGCATCTTTTGACATCGCCAAGAGCACATTGAACACCATAGGGCTTGATTGTCCAATTTGGCTGATTGGGATTCTGGTTTAAATAAAGGTTACGGAAAAGAAATGAAAGATGAAATTTTAGAGACTTGTAAAACTAATATTTTTAGAACTGGTTTTCCGTTAGAATTCAAAATTTCAAAAATATTGGAAGATCATGGCTGGAGTCTTATCCACAATCGCTACTATATTGATGAAACGCAAGAGATTGAAAGAGAAATTGATATAATTGCCTATAAAACGTCTATATTGAAGCCTTTTATGTTGGTAACTTCGCTACAATTGAGTTCAAAGAAATCAGAAACTGATTACTGGTGTTTTCTCACAAAAAAATTCAAAAAGAGTGATCCTAATATAGATCCTCTGCCCATCCATAACTCGACAAACAATAAAATCCTAAATTTAATGTTTGATAGGTATGATTGGAAGAAAGATTTTTACAACGAAATTGACTCGATAGACTTTTTAAAAGAAATATATAGGATTGATAAAAAAGTCTTTGCGTTTCAGCAAATGTGTAAAAAGAAGAATACTCCACAAAATGACAAGAATATTTTTTCATCTATAAGTTCGCTAATTAGATCCGAAAATTTTGAAATTAATAACTTAGGTGATCGTGTAAAGGATCAACATATATATAATTTTAACCTTATCTCTATTGCGGATACTGAATTCATTAATTTCCATTTCATAACTGATGAACCAGAAGTAAAAGAAATTGATAACATTAAATATTTGAATAGACACATAACAAAGATACGAGAAGATTTCTATAAAGTTGATTTTATAAGATTCTCAAAATTTGATGACTATTTAATAAACTACGATAAACTCCATGATTGGAATACAAAATTCTATTTAAAACTATATGAGAAATATTATGAAAAACTAATAGAAGACGATGAATATTGGTATATATTAGAAGATAAATTTTTTGAAAAAATAATGTATCTACTAAGGATGGAATTAAAACGCAATTCTTTTGATTCAAATATACAAAAGGAAAATGTTTCCCTGTACTATGACAAAAGTAAGAAAATTTTAGAAATAGCGCTAAGAACGTCTGACGAAAAAGGGATTCAATTTCTTAATAAAAGCATAACTATTAGACCTACTATTGAAAACGTATTAGCACAAGTCTATAGATATAAAGGAAATTTTAAATTTTGCGATTTTCCTAGCATACCATTTTAAATAATCAACAATTTTAATTGTTGACAACAGAACAGTGAATTCTTTACGGCACCCTAATCACCACAGCATTATTAGTTTCATCTAATTCAAGCACATCGTTATTTGAATCAATTTCTGCCCGAATATATTTGCCAGATATTGATTGGGAAAATACGTCTGCAAATCTAACAGTTTTTTTGTGACCGGGTTTTAACTTGCAATTAAGAGTCTTTTCCAGAAGGAACTCATCTTGGGTTATTCCGTTATCTGACAGATAGAATGCAACATCGAATGGATCAGCCTTTGTATTGCCAGAATTTTCTACCTGTATTTTAACAACGATATTCTCACCAAATTTACGCATATGAAATTCTTTCACTCTGCCACTCAGGTTCGGTGCATCTGGAGACACCACCGTAATGTAATCGGCTTTTGTGTCCGTATCAGAGAATGATTCCCCTGCAACGGTAAGGCTAACAGAATAGATTCCTGCAACATTATAAGTAGGTGATGTACTTTGCAGGGTGCTGTCGGTGCCATCTCCAAAATCCCAATACCACGAATCTATAGAGCCTGTAGATTGATCCATAAAGTTCACGGTTAATGGTGCTACCCCTGACAATGGGCTTCCTGTAAAAGCGGCTATGGGTTCAACAAATCCCTGATACTCATATGCGCCGATGTCCACAGCACTCCCCACTTTACGTGGAGAGCCATCCTTGTCTGTAAGCGGTAGCTCTGGTGCAAGGTTGTTGCCAGCGTTGATTAATACGGAGCCTTCGGTTAAATGATAATCGTCATTTAAAGGGTCAACAAAAAGAGGGTCTACGTTATTAAGGTTGCTTGGGTCAATGGGGAATGGGATTTGGATGTAAATGCCACCTTCGCTTTGGTCGAAATCATTGTTTAAGAGATATACTGGTGTTGGAATATAGTTATTATTGTGATCGTTATTAATATAAATATCCCCTCCATTTAAGGCACTGTTATTCAATATGGTATTATTATAAATATTTGCAAGTTCACCAATATCTTCATGCAGCCAAACATAAGTGCCACCTCCTTTATCAGCGGCAACATTATTAGTGATTGTGTTATTTATCATGTTAAGTATATCGGGTGTTCCAATTTCAACACCAGCTCCGTAGTTGGCCATGTTATTTGTGATTATGTTATTAATCACATCAACGGAACCATCATTATAGACAACGATTCCACCTCCGCCCCTATCAATGCATTTATTATTTGAAATCACGTTTTTCATTATGATTGATGGATTTCCACGACTATAAACACCACCTCCCACATCGCTAGCAACATTATCTGAAATTATGTTATTTTTCAAAATAGCTGGATTACCAGTAAGCCAAATTCCTCCACCCACTTTTGAACTATTGTTGCTGATAGTGTTATTTTCCAAAATAGTATAAGATGCATCCAACTTCCCGCCGCCACCCGCATAACTACCTTCATTACCGATAATTTGGTTATTATTCAAAGTTACACTCGATGAATTTTCAATATAGACTCCACCGCCGTCATTTGTGTAACCTGAGCCTGAGCTATTGCTAGCAATAATATTATTGGACATATTGATTTCGACATTATTTAAAAAATAAACACCACCACCATTACTACCACTGCTATTGCTGGAAATCACGTTATCGCTTATTAAAGCAACCATAGAACCATAAATGTAAATCCCACCACCAGAATGAGATTGAACAGAGTTAGCGCTAATGATGCTATTTGATATAGTAATATTTCCCCTATCCGTTGTAATATATATTCCGCCACCACCATGCAAACGTACATTACCATTCTGTAGCGTCAAACCATCAATAGCAAAATTAGCAGCAACGTCAGGTGCGCTCAATACCAATACAGCCCCATTTCCTTCTCCATCAATCACCGTGTTTTCAGCATCAACATCCCTTGTTATAAAATCAGCCTGATGACCCCCTTCAAGGGATAGAGAGTGAGCTTCCGTAGATGCATAGACGAAATTGCCATAGTATTCCCCTTGCAAAATTTTTATCAAATCATCTTCACCGTTGCTTTCTGCTTCTGTTAAGGATGCCTGTAGATGATCGGATGTGCTGACTTCAAAAATTTTTGCACCAGATATATTCACAAAAATAAAGAACAAAAAAATAACAAAAATGCCGTAAACTGCATTGAACCTTAACCCTCTCATAACACACCCCCCCCCTTTCCCAATAAAAAAGCCAACCCACCTATTGAAGGCGCTTGGCTTCTGTATTTAAGACTCTTTGCATTCTGTCTCCCCTCACAGCATGCAGCCGTCTTTAACAATTAATTTTCCGGTCAATCCCACAACCGAATCATCCTTATCAGGTTCGTTGACGAAGGGTCAAGACAAATTCTGTGGCTCAACTTAGAAATTCCCCCTGTAAAACTTTTTCGCATTAAAAATTCTGAAAAACGATTTTCAAATTCACCGCAGTAAAAAAAAGCATGGGTATCTGCTCAATACAGAGGCCAAACATATGAGGGTAAAAAGGGATTTCTGAGAAGATCGAAATGACCCTTTCTAATAGTATTTATTTTTTTTAGATGCAACCGAGTAAAAAATTCTCCCAACCAAAAAGAAAAAGTGTGGCCGAATTGTGGGTCTATCTGTACTTTAGGAATCATACTTTGAAATCCTACTCAGTAAAATCTGCATTTCAGAAATTTCAATTATCCAATCTCATTCTTCCTCAAGTTCAGCAGAAAGGCTAATGCTAAAAACCAAGCCCTTTCTCCATTTAAGTTTCTCACCAAAGATAGAAACATACTTTATTTTTCCTGATGCAACTGCCAGGTGGATGTTGTTGGACATTCTTGGTGGGATACTGCATCTCATATGAAGGACATCCTCACCTCTTGGAACTTCCATAAAACCTATTGCTTTAGCAGACCTTATTGTCGGTTCTGTTGTCCAATGATCTGCCATTTCAGGTTCTGATGCAAGCTCTACTTTTGCTCTATTAGCAATTTTCAATTCTGGATTTATAATCTTTCCTAGCAAGATCAAATTTGATATTTCCCAATATGCACCTGTACCCATTTCCTTGAGGGTCTTAGGAGCTATACCAAAGTAGTTGTACACCTCCCAATCTTCAACCTTAATTTCATATCGTATGCTTTCAGGAGTTTTTTTTATTTTCCGTTTTTTTGCCACGTTATAGATGAAAGTTATTGAGCTTAGATGTTAGTTTTGTATGGAATGCTACAAAATTCCATAAACACCTATAATTTGCAATATCATTTCCTTCTGATTGCTATCAATACTATTAAACAAAAACGATCAATTAAAGTCCGTCTAATGTTAGAAGAATTCCATTGACATTTATCTAACTTTTGTTAAAATATAACTATGTTTTTGATGTTTTCTTTTAATTCATAGGGAGGGCTTTAATATTGGCAAAAGCAAAGTCAGATAGAAAGCCAAAAACTATTGCATATCTAAGGGTATCAACCATTGATCAGGATACTGAAAAAAACAAGCATGAAATATTGAAATTGGCAAATGATAAGGATTTTGGAAAGGTTCAGTTCATAGAGGAAAAAATTAGCGGTAAAAAAAGTTGGAAGGAACGCAAAATCAAACAGGTCATTGATGATCTAAAGGAAGGGGATCGTCTAATTGTTCCTGAACTTAGCCGATTGGGCAGATCAATGCTTGAAATCATGGAGATGCTTTCAATTGCCAAAGACAGGGGAATCTACATTTATGCCGTAAAGGGTGGATGGGAATTAAACGGCACGATCCAGTCCAAGGTCATGGCAATGGCATTTAGCATAGCGGCAGAGATTGAACGTGATCTTATCAGCAAACGAACCAAAGAAGCTCTGAAAGCACGAAAAGCTCAAGGTATAAAACTTGGCAGACCCAAGGGTCCGGGTAAGTCTAAACTTGATCAGCACCGGGAAGAAATCATTGCCCTTCTGAAGAATGGTTCCACAAAAAAATATGTTGCCAAAAAATATGGAACCACATCACCGAATTTGATTAATTGGATTAAGAAAAACAAAATTGATGCAAAGCCGATACTTTAGAAATGCCATCATAACAAGATTTATATTGGATGGTTGAGGGGGAAACCATGGCAATTGAAAATCCAGTAATTAAAGATGCAATGGAAATAAATCGTAGACTATTTTATGATCTTTGGAACATTTCGAATGTATCACTACTTCCTACTGGATTGTCTCCACGCCTTATTTTACCAAAGCGTAGAAGTCAGGACTTAAGGATAAGTGAGCAGGAAGCTCGGTTCCTATATGTCGGACTGCTGAATACGCTAAACTATTTTTATTCGGTGGAAACACCAACAGAGCAGGTGTACAGCCAGACAGGACAGAAATCTCAGAGTGGTGCGTCTGATTTAAGCTTATACATTCAAGATGAAAACCAAATGACAAAAGTTATGAATGTCGAATTTAAAGCTCATAATCCTGCAAGAAAAGATGTTCTTAAAGACATTGAAAAACTTATCTACGAAAACATAACAGGGAATTGGTTTCATTTACTAAAGAGTATCCACAGACAATCCATTCCTGTTTTATTCGACAAAATCGCATATTCATTAAAAGTATGCCGAGAAAAATATAAAGTTGATGAGATTTCGATTCTATTTTCTTTCTGTGTTTTAGAAAGGAAATGGGCTTGTGTAAAATATTTTAAATATAATGAGTCTGTCGGGAATTTTGAAAAATATGTCGATGATTTTTTAAAAATTAAGTACCAAATTAAGATGGGGAAAGTCGAAGTTTTGGATGATGCAGGATGGAATATAATATCTCAAGAATTGTGACATTAAGTTTTATTCTGATTTTATTTCCTACCAATTTTAGCCCCTTGCTACTTTTGCCGCTATTTATCGAATTCAAATAACTGAGTTAGAAACGGCTAGAATTCAGAAATAACCAGCATTTAAAAGTTTTCTCTATTCAATATCCCTCTAATGGCGGATTTAAACTGATTCTGTGGACAGTTTTTAAAATTTGCTAAAAGTCTGTGCGGGGCAATTATATAACCCCAAATTTCCTGATAGAAAAAATGACCATCGGATATATATTGTATATATACTATTTTTCGGCAAGGTATGATAACTAATCTTCTCCCACTGTCCTATGCGAATCTTGATTAAAAAATTATTGATATATTAATGTGTAGATTCCTTTACATGTAGTTTTTTAGTTTTTCAAGATAGAGAACTAAAGGCTTCATCTCAGATTTTTTAGGATATATCTATGAAATCAGCGGAAACCGATTTTATACAAAATCTCCTAATTTTTTCCGATTTCCGAATCTTAGAATATATCTGACTTTTGGGCTGCTAAATTTTGAGAGAAATTGGGCTTCTCGCTATATATAAATGTTTTTGGTCGGATTATAAATAATAGTTAGGAGGGTATGGTCACAAATTGTTGAGCGATTTTTTCGCATCCCGAACCTTTGGATATATCGGCAAAATCGTGAAGGACCACTATTCTTCATCTTTTGGTTTTTCCAAGAGTTGAGGACAGCATTTTCTAACCTGTTCCATAAGGTCAGGGTCTAATTTGGCTTTGTAGAGGGTTTTTACTTTTGATAATTGGTCAATTGTTAGATTTTTTACACCTATAAGGTTTGTTCCGTTAAGGACGGCATCCCGCAGATTTGCTCGTTCAAGGTTGGCTTGCTGTAGATTTGTACTTCTAAGTTCGGCTTGCTGTAGATTTGCACTTCTAAGTACGGCTTGCTCCAGATTTGTTTGTCCGAGTTTAGCCCGCTGTAGATTCGCATGCGATAATCCGGCTTGCTGTAGATTAGCTAGCTCAATATCGGCATCCTGTAAATTTGCTTGTCCAAGGTCTGCTTGTTGAAGATACGCTCCGAAAAGTTTGGTTTTTTGTAGATTTGCTACTTGAAGTTCCGCTTTTGGTAGAAATGCTCCTATAAGTTTAGCTTGCTGTAGATTCGCATACACTAATACGGCTTGCTGTAGATTCACATTCTCCAAATTGGTTTGCGTTAGATTCGCTTCAATAAGGATGGCTTCTTGTAGATTCGCTTTCGCAAGGTTGGCTTTTTGTAGATTCGCAGAAGAAAGTTCGGCATTATTGAGCATTGCATCACGAAGGTCAGCTTTAACCAAAAATGCATTATACATATCTGCATAGCTTAGGTTACTACCTTTAAGATTTGCTCCCACTACAAATTCTAAGCGTTCTTCTTTGGCAATGGTACCATAATTTGATGGTATTTCAGATACTTTCTTTTCCCGAAAGTCAGCAAATACATTGTAACCTAGTTTTTCAAAAGCCCAAGGAACTAGTTCCTCAATCTTATAAGAATGGATTCCTTTTGCTCCTAAAAAAAACCGAAAATGGACACCTTCAATAGCACCATATGAAAGCAAAAAAATAGATTAACTACTACAAAAATCTTAGCATAACAGAACCCTCTATCAGCCCAAAATTTTTTTAATATAATATTTTCTTTTTTTCCGCCTTGTAATGTCAAGGCACACAATCGATAAAATATAATTGCAAATCCAACAGATAAGACTATTAATCCGATATGGAAAGATGTACCAAACCAATCATGCCGTGGTATGAATCTCAACCAAAATGCAATCATGGTAAACGGAACTACCCACCACGCAAGCAAAATTGTGATCCATTCCTGTATATGAGCAATAAACGGTCTGCCAGCTTTTAGACGTTTGAAGTGTCTCCTAACAAGACTGTTTAATAACCAAGGATATGCTCTTTCATCGAGCCGCTTACCATCTGGAAATATAGCAGGAAGACTTGCTAACGCTTCCCATTGTTTTAGAAGATAGAGGTGGAAATAGAAGAACAGACAAATTGAAAGTAATGGAGCAGCCCAATAAAAACCCGCTATCGGAATTTCAGTTTGAATAATTGGAAGTGGTGATGATGCTGTATTCGTAAGAAGTTTAACATCTGTTGTTGTGGCAATGGTTAACCAACTGTACACACAACCTAGAAGCATTGCCAAGAATATTTTTCTTGCATTTTGTGAGGTCTCCTTGACAGTCTCCAGTGCTTTGAACTCTTCAATTTTTTTGGGTAACTTTGTACCTGTTAAATCAGCTTGTGCAAATTCATTACCTAAAAGACCTGTTGCGCCTTCAAGATTTGCGTATTGCAAGTTTGCAGTAGCTAAATTCTTTACTCTTTCCAAGCGAGACTTTTGTAAATCTGCTTTATTAAGGTTGACTTTTTGAAGATTAGCATCACGAAAATAAACTTTTTGCAGATTGGTTTGCCTTAGGTTAGCTTTTTGTAAATTGGCTCCACCAAGGGAGGCTTTTTGCAAATTTGCCTCATACAGGAAAGCTTTTTGCAGATTAACGTTACCAAGATAAGCTTTTCGCAAGTTAGCACCACGCAGATTAGCCTTTAGCAAGTTAGCTTTATAAAGGAAAGACTTTTGTAGGTTTGCTCCACCAAGGTTAGACTTTTGCAAATTAGCTTCATGCAGATAAGCATCTTTTAGATTTGCTTGACTAATGTTAATCTTTATTAATTCTGCTCTTTTCCCTTTTTGTTTACCTGATTTAACCCATTTTTTATGCTCCGTTAGAATTTGTTTCAACTCTTCTTCAGATATTTCACGGTATTCGGTTTGTGTTTCATAAGAGGGTTCATTTTCCTTTTTTACCTGATCATTCTGATTATCGCTGTCTCTGCACATTTCAAAATCCCCATAAAACAAAAAACCTCACCATCCCATTTGATAGCAAGGTTTTACAATATGGTCATAATCCCCACGATGTTTAGTTCCAACCTAAAGGGTTTCTGCCAATATGATTAATTCATTGAGAATATTGCATATTTTTCATAATGTGTCAAATTGAGATTTACATTGCCTTTTCCATCTCCATCATACAAGTGAGTACGATTTCACCGTTTTATCTTAATCCACAAAACAATGCCTGACACCTTTCAATTTTCTGCTTTCTAAATCAATCATGTCAATTACATCATAAACGGCAAAATCATCAATATTTTCTTTTTCAGCTTCAGCAATTCGTTTCATCAATTCGTTTTTGTCGAAGTTACCGTGAAGAAACTCATTGAAAATTTGAGCGAACCTGACCTCATTTACTCTGAATTCGTGGTACTCATCCGACTCATCAAACGGATGTAAATAAGTTCCCCATTTTTCTTCTCGCTTTTTTAGATCAAGTTCCACGAAATTTTTATCTATTTCATAAACTTCTTCATCAATTAAATAATTATCTAACGATATTCCTTCCAAAAGCTTTTCCGCTTCCTCCTTATTTTTTGCTTTGAAAAAAACTCGACCATTAAATTTATAAAAAAATCTTTTCATATTATACCCCCAAAATTATTAAATCGTTCTGTCTGTATTTGCTGTGCCAGATCACTTAAAATTAAAGTTGCAAAAAGTGAATCCTGATTCCAATCTTTTCAAAGTCATGGCTGATCCTTCCCTTACAATAGGTGATTTTCTTACCAATGCTTCAATTTCTTGATCTGTTAAACCTGCAATATCATCGTTGGCGAAAATGATGGACTCTGCTTGGATTCCAGACCAGTTCCATTTTTCATATCGGGCTTCAAATTCACCAAGCTTAATTTCTTGTTTGAATAAAATTCGTGTGTCTGCATCAACTGGTACTTTGCTAAATTTCTTTTTCATATTTCCTTCCAAACTTTGTAATCATATATATTTATAAAAACAAGGGCAGAATTATTGATAATTCTGCCCTTTTTACTAAATTGGATTAGTCAGTATTCTAAATTATTCGCATACAGGCACTGTTATAAGGGCTAATGTTATCAACCCCTTCATGATAGTGAAGCTCAGACGGTCTTAGTGAGTCTAAATCCTGTGATCTTAGTGTTCACTTTCATTTCAAGACCTCCTTAATGATTAATTTGAATTAATATCATGGTATGGACGTAAATCTTTAATTGCGGTCTATCTTGGTTGAAGTCTCGAAATGAAAAGTTCATGAATTGCAATATTCAAATATTTTACAGATTATTTCTTAAAAAAGGTGCCAATTTGGAAAAAAACGTTGAAAAACTATAAATAACTTATGAGGGGAGAATTTCAGTCTCCCAAATCTAATCTTAGGAGGAAAAAATATGAGAACAAAGGGCTACAGCTTTACAGATGTCAGGATTGGATTTTCCTGTCCATATGACATGGAAAAAAGAATCATAGAGGAAAGCAAGCGGCTATGTGACACTAAAAGCGGTGTTATTAGACGTGCTTTGCTTTTTTATTTTGAGAACACAAAAAATGAAAAAGGGGGGGGTAATGGATTATGGAAAAGAAAATTAATGAGGATAAATTAGCAGTAAGTAGAAGGTTGGATTTTTTCGAAACGCTATTCGAATATTGTGATTTAGGCGGTGATAGCGGAACGATTGAGCTTCGTGGCATAAAAGATGGTGTGAAACTGCAAAAATGGTTCGATAGCGGTGAAAAACTATCAGAATATCTGGAAAAGATGGACGTTCAGCCAATTAACCTATACTTTGGTCTCTGTCCACGAAGACGAAACGGAGGCAAAAAGGAAGACGTTTTAGAAGTACCCTTTCTTTGGGCTGATATTGATTTCAAGGATCTATCTTCTGATATCAATAGTGCAAAGCATATAGCCATCAAAAGCATCAAGGAGTTTCCGCTGAAACCAACATTCATAGTTTCGTCAGGTGGTGGGCTGCACATCTATTGGAAGCTGTCGGAACCAGTATTTCGTTCAGAGTTCGCTAAAGTCGAATCATACCTTAGAAGGCTAGCTTATAAGTTAAATGGCGATATGAACTGTGCTGAAGTGGCGAGAGTCCTTCGTGTGCCATACACTCCGAATTTCAAATACACTAATACGTTCGTAAAGATCGTAAAGAAATTAGGTTTTGAGTATGACCTTGACGATTTTGACCAGTTTCTTCCGCCGGAATCAGGAATTCACCAGATAACATCAACTACAATACTGGAAAACCAATGGTGGACAAACGGCTTTATGGAAAAAGCGTACTCGAAGACATACGAAGCTGGCAACAGGAATGATATTGTCGTTGAAGTTATAAAGTATTACGCCAACCAACATCAAGATCCAGCCGATGTATTTTTTCACGTAAAGAAGTTCGTTGACGAGTGTGTATGGAAAGGTGATGGCAACTATGGCGATAAAGACATAAAGCGGCGTGTGCAGTGGGGAATTGACAACCGGCAGATGTATGACTGCATTAGGGTGGACAAAGAAACAGACAAGGCTGTGCTAGCCCTAATGTGGATACCAAAATCAAGAATAAATTCACAGCAGAAAGGAGTAAATTTTATGTAGGAGGATTAATTTTATGAGTACATTACAAGAAAAGATTGAAGAAAGGAGAGAAAAAGAAGAATTTTTGAAATCACGTGGGATCATTGACGGAAATGGCAAATTGGTTGCTTACTACTTGGCAAAGTATATGGAAGAAGAATATAATTCTATTTGTATGCCGGGAAGACTTATCTATTGCTATAATGGTAGAATTTATAACCTTTTAGATGAAAACATCTTCATATCAAAGGCAGCGAGTGTGCTTGAATTTGATGAGTACAGGATGCTTTTGAAAGGTACGAAAAGGAGGGAGCTTGTTGATTTTTTGTCGGATACAACTCTTGGAAATTCTTTGAAAAGTATTGATGAAAAAATCAGTGACAACAAAAGATATCTCACGCTCAACAACTGCTTGCTTGACCTTGAGACAATGGGAGTGAGCGCACACACACCCAATATATTTACAACGAACTTACTAAACTATGACTACGATCCGGATGCTAGCACTGAAAAATTTGAGATCTATGTGAAGTCACTTTTCGAAAACAGTAAGGAAATGGTGTATTATGTTCAGGAGGTCATGGGTTACGTGCTATACAAGGGAATGCCTGTTCACAGCGTTTTCTTTCTTATCGGAGAAGCGGGGACAGGCAAGTCTGCTTTAACCAAAATTGTTAAAGCAATGTTGGGTGAAGACAACATTGTCACCCTGAATGTGAGCCAGATAAGGGACGAAAAATATCTCATCACACTGAAGGACAAACTGTTGAACGTTAGTGACGAGTTCGGAGATAGTTATATTGCGCCGAAATCGGTTGAGACGCTAAAGGCAATATCTGCAAATGGGGATGTGACTGGAAGGGTTATATATAATCAACCTATTACCTTTAAGTCATACGCAAAGCTTTTCTTCAGCATGAACGATTTTCCAACTTTTATTGATAATACGTTCGCTCTGTTCGACAGGATATACGTCATAAAGTTCGAAAAGAATTTCAGGAACACGAACAGCGAGATAATGGAAATAGAGAAGCAGTTTATGGGCAAGGGAATGTCGGGGGTTTTGAATTTTGCCTTACAGGGGTTGCGGAGGCTGAAATCCAGAGATTTCCGCTTCTCCGTTCCAAGAAAAATGATTACCGAAAAGGAATCTTATAAGCTTCAAAACAACAATGTTTGGGCGTTCTTTAGTGATTGTATGGCTCCAAAGCGTGGCGCACGAATAAGGATAAAGGACGCTTATGAGGCATATGAGAAATATGTCAAGGAGAACTACAAGACCCTTAAAACATGCGTCAAGAGGCACAAGTTTACAAGCATGTTGGAATCGACATTCGGAGTGAAAATAATAAATCCACAGGGGTACAAAACCATCTTGGATTACACTCTCGCCGATGAAGAAAATATTGAACCGGGTTTTAAGTATAGTGCTGATCCAGATGAGCTTTCTGACGATGAATTACTAAAACAGATAGTTTCGGCATAGACTTGGTGGCATATAATGAACGTTATTCAGTGATGTCCAGTGATGTCCAGTGATGGCTTTTCTCGTTATTAATTTAATGATGCCGTTTCTGTAGGCGTAAAAACATTCACTGTAGTGATAGCTCAGTGAATTTTTAAGAACAGATCATCACCAACTTTTTGTCATAATTTCAACATATAAGGTGTTTCAGTGATGTTAGTGATAGGGGGGTACAATAAATTATAAAATATGCAATAAATTAAAAATGAAAATTTATTGAGAGGGGTATTCACTTTATCACTGAATGAAGTTCATTTGACACGATTTCGATGGGCGAAAACTTTCCAGATAAACAGACCCTGATACCAATTAAGGAATCAGGGTCTTTTAAAAAAAGATTATGAGTAACTTACAAGCAACAGAATGATGAAAAAAGAAAAGCTTTCATTATTATTTATATTATTATGATACGCTGTACAGCTTCTAATCTGAGATAAATTGATTGATACTTATTTGAAAAAAATCATGTGATAAATCAATATTCCGGCGATGTTGTGTTATAATGTGCGGAAATGTTAAACAGTGGCAAGCTGATTAGGTGGGAATGCAGATCAATCAGGTTGCGGAACATCAACCCTAAAAAATATGAAAGGGAAATAGCTTATGGGGGATTAAAACGACTATGAACGATAATTTTGAACCAAGTGATCTAAATGAAAAGAAAGGACAAGAGTATGACACTAACGATTTAATCAAGATTCTTACAGTTCAAGAAGTTGCCGATTTATTAAGAATCCATCGGTCTACAGTTACAAGATTGGCTAAATCAGGAGAGATCAGGAGCTATAAATTAGGCAACAGAAGACTGTTTAGGGATATTGATGTTGTATCGTTCTTTGAAAATCAGGTAGATAGAGAATATGTTTTTGGACAGGAGCAATAAATTATGGCAACAGTTACTATCCAAAAACGTGAAAATAAGAACGGTAATAGCTATGTTGTTACATTCAAAGACCCTCTAACGGGGAAAAAGAAATATTACAAGACTTTCAAAAAACATAGAATTGCTCATCAGGAAGCTAACGATCTAAGGGCATTGCTTGACACAGGGAAAACCCCTAATTCAAGGAAAAAAAATTCACCACCTTGACTTTCCATGAAGTTGCAGAATTTCTAAAGAATCGGTGGGCAGAGCGTCTTAGCAAGAATGAGATTGCTGAGAAAACTAGGGATGAATGGGTAATATGGCTAAATTTTTTAGGTCGCAAATATGGCAAGAGAATTTTGTGTGATATTTCAACCCAAGAGATTTTAGAATTTCGTAATAAAATTGCGGACAAAAATAGCAATATTTCTTCCAACAAGTATCTTTCTATCTTTAGAAAGGTGTTCAAGCAAGGTCTCGATCTAAATGCGGTGCTAAAAGACCCAACTGATGGGATAAAACGTCTTAGCGAAAAGGAACATGTCCGAAACAGATACCTTTTACCGAATGAGGTTGATAAGCTTATTAAAGCAACCCAACAAACAAGGGCAAAATTCTACCTTCCTGCCATGATTTACCTTGGTGCTGAACATGGTGCGGCAAAACAGGAAATTCTTGGATTGAAATGGTCAAAAGTTGATTTTGATTACAATGGAATTGGGTTGATCACCTTATATCGGACTAAGACTAAAATGGAACGGACAGATTCTTTAATGCCAAGGACAAAGCAAGCTCTGTTGGATTGGAGAGAACATTTAGAATGGATGCGACATCGTAAAAAGATCAAAAACATTAAAACAGACTTCGTGTTTTGCCATCTTGATGGTTCACCCATTAATAATTTCAACAAGGCATGGTGGAGGTCACTTGAGATTGCGGGGATTCAAGATTTCCATTTTCATGACCTAAGACACACTTTCTGCTCAAATCTCATATTATCAGGTGCAGGGCTTAAAGAGGTTAAGGAAATGATCGGTCACAAGGATATAGCCATGACAGACCGATATTCACACCTTGCCGATGAGCATAAAAATAATAGGCAAAACATATTGGCTGAACACTATGAATCAAAAAACTAAAAGTGGGGAACATATAGGGAACATAAAGCCCAAAATCCACAAAAAGAGCACTTAAGAAAATTCTCTAAGTGCTTGAAATTATTGGTCGGGGCGAGAGGATTTGAACCTCCGACTTCCTGCTCCCAAAGCAGGCGCGCTACCAGGCTGCGCCACGCCCCGATTTCGGTGGGACTGAATATCATGCCTTTAGAAATGGTTCAAGATCATTTAATTTATCCAATGTTTGCCAATTTAGCAACTAATTTAATGATATAACGATAATTCCGGCATTAAACCACCACTGAAAGCGGTGGTTTAATGCCGGAATTAATTATCTTTTGGAATTTGGGATTTATGGCTTCTGATTTACCTTAACTCTGCTTGATATAGTTAGGTTTATGCATGAGTCCCATCTATTGCTCCTGCTCAAAATATGCATCTATCCCGCGGGTGATTTGTTTGGCCAAATTAATTAAATAGCGCTGATCACTCAATTTTTTTTCCTCGGTCGGATTGGTCAAATAGCCGATTTCAATTAAAATAGCCGGCATGTTGGCTCCCTGCAGCAGCAGCAATGGCGCGCCCTGAACGAGGCTTTCTTGAACAATGCCCGAGTCGGTGAGGCTGGTTCGTATCAGATGGGCAAGAATCCGGCTATTTGCCAGATGCCTTTCCTGAGCGCGCTCCCACAAAATTGGGCCATTGTCAGCCTGGCCCCGATTCGGCTGGTTGGCGCCGGGTTCTGCGGGCTTTTCGGCTGCGGCCTGATAGTGGTAAATGAAAAAACCGGAAGTGCCGTGAACCAAGCTGCCGCCGGTATGGATGCTGATTAACAGGTCGGCTTTGTGGTGGTTGGCCTGGGCTGTACGCTCCTCCAACTTTACCCGGATATCATCCGTGCGAGTCAGGATCACGCGGTATTCCCGTTTCAATTCGGTTTCCAGTATTTGGGCCAGGCGCAGCACAATCATTTTCTCGCTCTGGCCGGCCGCGCCGGTGGCGCCGGAATCATCTCCGCCATGACCGGCGTCTATGGCGATCATCCGTTTGTAGTCCTCAAATAGCGGTTTTTTGGCAAATGTTTCACCGGCCATGCCGATATGGAAAATGAACGCCATGACGGCCCAAACTATATATGAACGATTCGTTTTCATAACAATTATAGCTTTTATCCGATTTTTAACCACAACGACCGATAATCACCGCTATTCAGATTGACATTATCGCAATTGTTCCTTATACTGGTATCTATCGAAAATAGGTATAAAGTCAAGAGAGTAGGACGAAATTTCGTTTAAAGATTTTACCCGACCGTGAATCCGGCTATCCCTTCCCGGAATATAGCAACTAATAATTGAAAACTGAATGCGTCGTCAACTTCAGGCCTGAGGGTTTTTTGTATTGCCGGAAGCCAATTTGCCTGTAAAATCAGGTATTCGGTGTCAGAAATTAACGGTTTGTTGCTGGAATCGACATTTTTGGAGCGCAAGCAATAATGAATGCTTCATATTTTCTGAATTTGGTTTTACTGCCGCTCAGCCAATGGTCTCAGCTGGTTGGCAAGCCGTATTCTGACCCA